>MAAC01009559.1_pt1 | contig 65671 bp, 49 predicted proteins | sample 1115981 | NCBI WGS metagenome assembly MAAC01 (sample SAMN04961126, study PRJNA320927) | seawater metagenome | isolation source: sample BD02T64 sea water enriched with oil for 64 days | place: USA:Gulf of Mexico | collected 2013-07-27 | reverse complement strand
AGTACTGATAACAGTCTCACTGGCACCACCGGTGGTGTAACCACGAATGGTGGCTCGTTTAATCTACTGGCAGCAGCCGATACTGACAATACGGCCATTACTGTAGCGATTGATACCAGTAGTGCGGGTAATAAAGCCGGTACTGCCACGCTGGACTTTTTCTCCGATGGCGACGGCACCAGTGGGTTGGGCATTACACCGTTGGCCTCGCAGGACGTCGCGGTGACCGGACAGGTCTTCCGTCTGGCACAACTGAATGTGGCACCTTCGACAGTGGAGCTTCATGCCCGAGTCGGTGATTCGGTATCCCAGACCATTGCTATGGCTAACACAGCGGCGAATGATGGTTTCTCCGAGCAGCTAGCGGTAACCGGCGTGGCCGGTGCGGGTGATGCTTCCTCAAGCGGTGCGGTGGCTGGACTCATCAATGCGGGATCATCAGACAGCGGCATCAGCGTTGCGCTGGATACCTCAAGCGCCGGTGCTAAAAGCGGCACGGTAACCGTTAGTGGTGAATCCGATGGCAACACTACCAGCGGCTTCACTAACAATGTGTCGCTGGTTGATCAGGTGGTGAATGTGGCGGGTAATGTCTATACGACGGCCGTTGCTCAGGTTAATCAAACCCTGGTCGATTTCGGTATTGTGCATGTCGGTGAAACCATTGCTGCACAGTCAGTTACCGTCGAGAATGCCGCATCGTCGAGTGCATTAAATGACGTGCTACTGGGTAGCTTCTCGGGCGCTAGTGGACCCTTTAGTGCAACAGGCGATTTAGGCCTGGGTCTTGATGCTGGTGACTCTGGCAGTGTGTTTGCGGGTCTTGATACGACGAGTGCGGGTATTTTTACTGACACGGCAACGCTTGGTTTAAGTAGCCATAATGCTGACATGGCAGATCTTACATTGAGTGGTGTGAGTGTGGGCTTGCAGGCCCAGGTGAATGAATATGCGAACCCTATGTTTGATTTCGTCTCGGGTGACGGCAGTTTGACGAGCAGCAGTCACACCTTGTTTGAGCTGGACTTTGGCACGGTTGTGCTGGGCTCTGGTTTATTCACCGCAAATTTGGGTGTGCTTAATGATGTGGCTGCGCCGGCCGATTTATTAGCGGGTTTATTTGACCTCACTAGCGCCGGTGCTTTTGGTCTTCTTGGATTTGATGACTTTGGGTTTAGTGGGCCAGGCATATTTGATTCATTAACGGCTCTTGGCGCACTCGATTTACTTGGCGGTATGGCGGTGTCCTTTGATAGCTCTGGCCTTGGCCTTGGTAGCTATACTGGCAGTATTTTATTGAATCCATTTGGGTTTAATGCCAGCGGTTATGATGGTGCTTTAGATCAGGCAAGGCTGGTATTTACGGCGTCCATTGTTGACGGTAATAGCGTGCCTGAACCGGGTATTCTCGTTCTCTTCTTCTCTGGTTCATTATTCCTTCTGGTGTTTGGCCGACGCAGAAGAATGGCGCGATGAATAGATCTTTAACAGCTCTGCAGTTCTGGTCATTGAGTGGCACTGCAGGGCTTGCGTTAATTTTGGTGTTGATTAATATCTCGCTATTTATGTCGAATCGTTCAGTCCAAACCGAGGTTAATAGTCGTCAGCATTACATTAATGAGAGCATTAAAATAAACCGTTTAAGCAATCAGTTGATTCAATCTCTTGCCAATGTATCGGCGCAAACCAAAGACGATAAATTAAAAATGTTGCTAGCAACACATGGCATTGAGTTCGCCGAAACATCGCCACCTTTTGCTGTTAAAGGTGCCCCGTAATGGAAGCGCCTTCATCAAGGGCAGAGGCTGGGAGACGGCAATCTTCTGGCTCTCGATCACGTAAAGTCAGAGTGGAATACGGTTTCTACCTGCCCTTACTTGGCCTGGCGATGACGCTTATTGTTATGGCCGGTTTTGAAACTGCACAGTTATTAATGCTAAGGGATAGCATTGTGGCAGTTAAAAACAACCAAAACTTAGCTGTTGAAGAGTCTCAGAAAATGCGTGCCCAGTTTGACTCTATTGTAAAAGGCACGGTGCAGTTGGCGAGTAATGGCAATGTTAACGCCGTTAAAATTGTTCGTCAGTTAGAGCAGCAGGGTGTAACGATTAGTCGTAAACCTGGTTCGAAACCTTGAACACAATTATTTACTCAAAGCCCATTTCTATTCCAAAGGTCAGTCGATCGTTAGCGTCGAACTGACCAAAAAGTCCTTCTTCGCTGCCGTAAAAAGTATCGCTCGAGACCCAGGTTTTCAGGTTGTCCCGCCATTCATATGTCACGCGTAAACGCACCAGGCCATCGCCAATATTGGTGTTAGTGAGCCAGATGAGTCTCAGCTCAAGGGTTTCGTTGAATAGCGTGTGATTCGCTAGCAAGGATAATGTGGAGTCGGTTTTGTCACGCAGGGTGGCAGATTGACGATTAATGACGACACTTTGAAACAGCTGGCCGCTGATCAGGGTATTTTCCAGCCCGGCCCAGTCGAGGCCAATAACATAGGATGCTTCTTCGCCTTTAGTGATGCCATCACTGTCGCGGGTTCCTTTAGCCAGAAAATAACGGTCGGAAAAATAGGCCAGTTCACCACGTACAACCCAGCTATCGAAAGCATTGCTAAAGCTGCCACCCAGCATGTGGGTGCGTTGGTATTGAGGCTCAATGTCGACGTGGGGGCCGTTGGTTGTCAATGATCTGCGCTGGTAGGGCAGGACAAAGTTGTCGTACTGATAAAGATAGTTGAGGCTGAGATCCCAGTCCTGCCAAAATCGCGACAAGCGTAACCCGATATCAGAGTCCGTCAGTGTTCGCCCGGGGCGATCAATGGGCTGAACGTCGACGCTAACACCGGGTGGGGGCTTCGGCGCTAGCAGGGGCGATGTCGGTGTGTACAGTGCATCGTTGCCGGGCAGTACGTGATAACTTTGTTCGGGTATCCACAATAACTGTGCATCCCATTCACCGAGTCGGGTTTCTATGTTTGCCATCCATTGGGGAATACGTGAGTCGTCAAAATCCTCGAGAATAAATTCGCGATAGGACTGGGGGTTGACGATGTCGAGCACTTTCAAGCCGTCGGCCTTACCCCACACCACTTGTTGTTTGCCGAGGGTGAAATAATAGTTGTCGCTGGGTATTTCAACATAGAATTCACGTAGCTCAAGCTCGCTACTGTTACCGATAAAAAGGGGCTTGCTGTAGGGACTGTAGGCATTATCGGTGACATTCTCCGGTGATAATGCATCAAGGCTAATACTGCGGAAGCGCCCCAGGGTCGTGAGCTTTATTTTGTTATCAAAACGTAAAATAAACTCAGGTTCGAGCGTGAGCTGATAATTTTGCCGTTTGATATTTTTGCTGTTGGCACTCCACATTGCACTGCTAATAAGGGAGCTTTGCAATTCAGCCGCGGATAATGGCGGGGTAAAAAGGCCACATAAACAACTTAAAGCAGTTGTTGCGATAATGTTTAGACAATGAAAAGACTTAGGTTTCAGCACTCGTTGTTTAGACATTAATACTTTGGGGATCAGGAATGGCAGCACGAACTTCGCTTAAAGTCCGCGTTTGATGGCGTTGGTAGTAAAAATATCATCGGGTACGGGACGTTGGTAATCAATATCGCTGAAAATCAGGCGGGTGCTGTGCCCCGTTTTATGATTTTCAACATCGATATTTTGCTGGCTCCAAATACCCTGAATCTGTTCAATATTACTGACAATGACCGTTTTTAATAGATTGCCTTTTATATCCCAAAACTGGCTTTGGCGAACCATCCATACGGCTTTGTCGACGCAGGAGAGGGTTTTACTGTAGCCGAGCTCTTTCGCTATGGTCTGGCTTTTCGGTGTGCCTTCAATTTGCAGGCCGGGGTAACCGTCAACCTCACAGGTGTCGATGGTTTGAAAGTTGAAGTCAGCTGTTGAGACTCTCGTTTCCAGCTTAATATCTTCGTAGGTCATATCCGTGCCAAGGAAGTAATCCCCCCGGTCTGATGCGGATATACGCCTGACCTTGCGCAGGGCGGGCAGGTAGAGCCATTGATTATCTTCGAGTTGGGGGTCGTTATAGTCGTAGGTTAAAAAGGCGGTATCTTTAATGTTTTTTGGGGAAAGGTAAAAAATAACCGTGCGTTTTTCATTGGCGTAATATTGACGATAACTCATCGTTTCGCGGTGGCGTGTTTTACCGCGCTTGTCACGCATCACAATGCTGAGTTTGCGACTAACGGCCTCACCTTCATCCCGGCTATTAATATGAGCGGCAACTTGCTCGCCTGTCGGCAGTACGCTTTCGGAATTCCTTACGGGGTTTTGAGCCACGCTATTGGCAGAGCAGATACTTAATAAGCTAAGAAGTAGCAGGGGTGTTTTCAACACTATTATTCCTTTTGTTCTGAAATATAACGCAATTTTATGCGCGAGTTGAGTAGCCTAAAAACTGTGGTCTAAATACTTTAGCCATGGCGGGTAATAAAATCATGCTGGCCAGGAAGCTAATCGAAATAGACAAGGCGACACAGGTGCCGAATTCCTGAAGGATAACGACTTTACTAAAAATGAGAATGCCAAAGCCCGAGGCAATGGTCAGAAAATTAAACAACAGAGCGCGCCCGGTGGTGGGGAACAGGGCCATCAGTGTTTGGTCCGTGACGTTATCACTGCGGCTTATCAGTACCTGTAAACGTTCTACGGTATGGATGGAAAAGTCGATACCAAGACCAATCGCGATGGCACCAAACATCGAAGAGCTTACCGATAGCGGAACCCCCGTATAACCCATATAGGCATAGACACCAAAAATCGTGGTGACGATGGGAACCAGACAAAAGAGTCCGGCGCTGATGGAGCGAAAGCTGAGTGCGGCCATTAAAAACACTAAGGCTAGGGTGACCACTAAACCGACAACGTGGCCCTTGCCAAGGCGTTGCATCCACTCGTAATTAATTGCGGCCCGCCCGGTCAGTTGTGCGCTGATATGGGCACTATTGAAAGTGCCTTGTAGATAGTCATCGAGATATTCGATGACAGCGGCAATGGTTTTGTAGTTTTCTTTTTCGAGGCTGATACGAATATTCGCGACACGGTAATCGTAATCAATAATATCGTGAAAATCGGTCGGGTCAGCGGTGACGGAATAAAGCAGAAAATACTGGGCGCTGAGTTCAACACTGTCTGGCAGACGATAGGCTTCTGGGGCGTCGGCGTGCATGGCACGATTCATTTGTTTTAAATAATCGACAACAGACGTGCTGCCTTTAACAAAGGGGTGCTGCGCCATATGGGCTTGCAGAGCATCAATTTTGTGTAAGTTTTCAGGCCTAAACAGGTCTTCAGTGTTCTTTGTCTCGATCATGACATCGAGAAAGTAGGTGCCGTCAAAGGCCTTATTAATCGCGTTGTTGGCGATAATAATGGGCTCGTCCTGTTGAAAGGCCTGTATCAAAGATTCATCCATTTCAATTTTTTGGCCCGCATGAATGCCGGCAATGATGGTGAAAATGCCAATCAGTAACAGACTTTTAGGAAAGCGGAGTGTTAGCGCCCCAAGCAGGCTAACCGCTTTTGAAAAAATATCGGGCTGGCTCGACCTGGTCTGGCTCGCGGGGTTTGTAGTGCTGGCGTCATTGCTAGCAAGGCTTTTTCTATAAGTTCGGCTAGGCCGGGGTTTTAGGAGGCTTAAAATCGCGGGGATAATAAACATCGAATATAGCCAGGCGATACTGACGCCAAACAGGGCGAAGAGGCCGAAGTATTTCATCGGCGGCATCATTGAGGCGATACTGAGACCAAAGAAACCGGCAATGGTGGTTAGCGAGGTCAAGGTGATGGGTCGCCAGATGTGGCTCATTGTCGTTGCGCACAGTTCCCGCGAGCTGAAGTCCGGGTGGCTTTCGAGCGCTTCATAATATTCTGTGAGGGTGTGAATTGAGTCGGCAACTGCAATGCCAATTAATACCACTGGTAGTGCATTGGTAATAATAAAGAAGCTGACGCCCAGAGCAGACATTAAGCCAATGGCTGATGCGACCGTGGCGAGTATGAGAAAGGCGGGTATTAACGTACCGCGCAAAGTGCCAAAAGCCACAAAGCACAACGCGATAATCAACAGTGCCGACAGGGGCACAATACGCGAGGCGTCAGCATCGATATAGCTACCAAAATACCCCGTCAATGCGCCTTCACCAGCAATGTGAATACTCTCGTCGGCATTTAAGTCGGCAGTGTTGGTGAGTGCCATTAGTGCCTGATAGGTGGCTTGTGCTTTATTCGCATCGAGTTGCTCGGCAATAATCAATGTGCCCGAGCCGTCTTCTGCGACCAGTGTGCCGACGTACAGGGGGAAGTTCATGACGGCTGTTTTTAATGAGCGCGCCTCGTTGAGTGTCGCCGGCAAGGGATCGAAGAAAGGCTCAACCGCCATACCTTCCTCAGAGCCAATAATATTGTTTTCGGTGGCCAGACTGGTAATGCCTTCAGCATCGAGATTGTCAATGTTCTCCAGTTGACTCGTTAGCCAGTCGACGAGTTGTAAGGTGTGAGGATTAAACACGCCCTCGGGGCCATTATTGATAATCGCGATGATCATCGGATCGCCAAGACCAAAGGTTTCACGGGCCTTTTTACTGAGTAATAAAGCGGGGTGATCCTTTGGCATAAAGGCATCACTGCGGGTATCTTTTTCCAGTGTGGGAAGAAAGCTGGCAAAAAGGATGATCAGGCAAATGCTCAGGCAAAGGACAAGTCGAGGGTAAGCCGTGCAGGCCCAGAAAAACCGCCAGGCACGCGAGTGCTTGTTATCAGAGGTGTTCAAGGTGAGGGGGCGATCCTTCAATCGAAGTAGTACCAGATTTTGTGGTTATTTTTTGCCATTAAGCCCTGAAGTCAGAACTAGCTCAAGTGCTAATTTACGCAGTGCTTTATATAAGGGGCGAGTCACCTTTGCAGAATATTATTTCCTTTGACTCGGTAGTCACTGCTTAGGGTTGGCTTATTAGGTGTAGGTGCTATTATGCATCGCTGTTTTATTGCGACAAGCTTTCATTTTGATTGTAACTTGTTGTAAAAGAAGCCCTTATAAAGCTTGGGGATGTTCTGGTACGTGTTGTCAGAAGATCAAACACAAGGCTAGAGTGACTTAATAACGATATTTTGTTCAGTGATTTTTAATGAGGTAAAACATGACATCAACAAATACGTATGACGCCATTGTAATGGGCGCCGGCATTGCTGGTATGTACCAGCTGTACACACTGCGTGAGCAGGGTTTTAAGGTTAAGGTTTTTGAAACCGGCGACGGCGTTGGTGGTACCTGGCACTGGAACAACTACCCCGGTTGCCGTTTTGATTCGGAGAGTTACACCTACGCCTACTCCTGGTCTAAAGACATTATCGACGAGTGGACCTGGACCGAGCGTTTTGCTCCCCAGCCTGAAACCAAACGCTACCTTAACTTCGTCGCCGACAAGTTTGAGCTACGCAAAGATATTCAGTTCAACAGCCGTGTTGCTAAAGCCACCTACGACGAAGCCAATACTGAGTGGGAAGTTGAATTGGACGACGGCAGCACTGCCCGCGCCAAATTCCTGGTTTCTGCCACGGGCCCGCTGTCTGCATTTACACTGCCAGGTATTCCTGGTCGAGATACCTTTGCCGGCGATTCTTGCCACACAGCGCGTTGGCCACAGGGCGATACGGGCTGGAAAGCGAACGACTTTAGTGGTTTGCGCGTTGGTGTTATCGGCACTGGTGCAACCGGTGTACAGGTAATTCAGGAAATCGCCAAAACAGCTAAAGAGCTGACGGTTTTCCAATTGGCACCCAACTGGTGTGCGCCATTGAACAATGGCCCAATTGATGCGGAAGAAACAGCCTACAACAAAGAACATGCACAGGAAATCTTTGACCAGTGTAATGCGACCTTTGGCGCCTTCTTGCATGCCTTTGACGAGCGTTCAGCAATGGATGTTTCTGACGAAGAACGTGAAGCCTTTTTTGAAAAGCTCTATGCAGAGCCTGGCTTCGGTATTTGGTTGGGTAACTTCTCCGATATCATGACCAGCCCGGAAGCGAATAAGCTGATTACTGATTTCATTGCCAAGAAGATCCGCCAACGTGTCGATAGCCCCGAAGTTGCTGAATTATTGGTGCCGAAAGACCACGGCTTTGGTACTCGCCGTGTACCCATGGAAACCAAGTATTTTGAGTGCTACAACCAGGACAATGTACACCTGATTGACCTCAACAAGACGCCGATTGAAGAAATCGTTCCCGCTGGCGTGAAGTGTAGCGACAAGCAATACGACGTTGACGTGCTGATTTATGCAACAGGTTTTGACGCGGTAACGGGTGCTCTGCGCCGCATCGATATCGCGGGTATCGGCGGTGAGAAAATGACCGACAAGTGGGCCGATGGTCCCAGTACTTACCTCGGTATGCAAACCACGGGCTTCCCCAACTTGTTTACTTTGGTTGGCCCACATAACGGTGCGACCTTCTGTAATATTCCTCGTTGCATCGAGCAGAATGTTGAGTGGGTCAGTGACCTGGTTGGCTATATGCGCGATAAGAACCTGAATGAAATTCAGCCGACCCAAAAAGCCGAAGATGACTGGACGGTTCACGTCGACGAGCTGGCTCAGATGACCTTGTTCCCTACGGCTGACTCCTGGTTTATGGGCGTTAATGTTAATAACCCTGAGAAAAAGCGTATGTTCATGCTTTATTCCGGTGGTGCGCCAAACTACAAGGCCAAATGTGACGAAGTTGCAGCAACAGACTACGACGGTTTTGTACTGAAATAAGCTGTAAAAACGATTGCTTATAGAGCAGTTGGAGAAAGCGGTGGCCTGTAAGGGCTACCGCTTTTTTTTGCAAATTAGTTTTCAACAGGTTATTTAATATCAGTACTTTTTTATAGCTTGAGATTGGTTTTACCGATAATAAAAATGAAAGAGAGCGTTATATTTTTAAGGTGTTTGTACGACGATCACAAAATACCAGGGATTCTGTATTTATACATTTGATGGCCTTGGCTCGATTCACCACCTATCACGTTGCCTTTATCGCTATCGTAAAGAGCAGGGTGTAACGCTGGGCTTAGAGCTGATCGATACTGCCGATGTGCTGCCCGTTGCTGTAGCACCTCCCCGGGTACCCACTTTCTATCAAGGGCAAGAGCAATCGCGCTGACCCCGCCGCTTCTGAATAATCCCTCTCTAGGCGTGTGGCGTGTGTTGCAGTGGCAACTGGTAGGGCGATTGCCGATAAATTTACGGTCTTAAAAGGGTAAGGGCTTATCTTCAACGTGCCGGTGCTGATATTGAAGTCGTGCGGGAATCGATGTGATGCAAACGATTGTTGATATGATTGTGACGCACATACCTGCCCACAATCAGACAGCGGTTGAAGCGAGTCTTGACGCCCAATTGAAGATGTTTAATTATCAACAGATGAACATTGATGAAAGGGGCTTGCAACAAATTAAGAATTACGCGGTAGAGGCGGGCTTATTGTCAGAGGGGCTCGACATTAATGTCTTTGCTGATACGCGTTTTGATGTTCCAATAGAAAAAGAATAATAAAGGGCTTAGCCTGTGCATTTTTTAGGCTGGTGATGGAGTACTAGTATTGATTGCCCATTGATGGGCAGGCGACAAAAAGGAAAATTTGAAATGCCCAGCAGTGGCCAATCTGATTCTCTAATCGAACTTTTTTTCAAGCCGGGTTTAACGCGAAACTTACTTTTTTGGTTTCTATGCCTGGCCTTGCTGCCCCTGGCGTTAGTCTGCTTGATCAGCTACCAGCAGAGCACGCAGGCATTGCGCACGGCTGCGGCTCAAAGTCTCAGTGACAGAACATCTCAGCAAGCTCATTTTATTAATAACTGGTTTGAGTTCCGTTTCAAGGATCTTCGTACACAGGCAGAAAATTTACAAAATGCTGATTTTATAAAAACCCTGTCAGAAGGCCTGCGCAAAAGCGGTAAAAAAGCTGAGGACTATGTTGGGTCTTATCCGTGGACAACTTTGGTTGAAGCAAATAAGGCTGATCTGTTTCAGTTAATGCAGATTTATGGCTATTACGACGATCTCTTTCTTATCGATACAAACGGAAATATTCTTTTTAGTATTAAACAAAAATCTGATTTGGGCAGTAATTTATTTACTGGTCCGTATAAGTCAACATTGTTTGCTAACATTGTTAGCCGAAGTCTGGAAACAGGTGAGACCCTTTTTTCTGATTTTGAGCGTTACGCCCCCAGTGCCGATATTGTTGCCGGTTTTTTGTCAGCACCTTTGATTGATGAAAATGGCGATAAAGTCGGTGTTTTTGTGGCGCAATTAAAAGTCGATACCATAATGGCGTTAGCACGTGGTGTTCAGCTGGGCAGCGACTCGAAAGTCAGTTATTTGATTGGCGCTGATTTACTTTCGCGTACCGCAATTCATTCCCCAGATGATATTTTGAAAATAAAAATTCAAACGGCGCAAACTTCATTGTGGCTTGCAGACGATATTGAAAAAGTCGACGCGACTTCTTTGCCATCCAGTCTGGGTGAAATTGCCTTTGCTTATACCGGGCCTTTTGGGCAGGAGGTACTAGGTGTTCATCAGGCGCTGACTATTGGGCAGGTCAAGTGGAGCCTTATTTCGGAGGTTGATGAGGCGGAGGCTTTGGCACCAGCTCACTGGATGGCCAGGTTAACGGTGTTCATTCTTTTCTCTATGTTTCTAGCCGTGGTGGTGGTCTCGGTTTACGTGTCGCGCCGTATTACTCAGCCTCTTAAGTTGCTTGCTACTTTTAGCGAAAAAGCCGCTACGGGGCAGCTAGAACAGCAAGTTGAAATAACTTCTCACGATGAAGTGGGGCAGTTAGCCTATGCCTTTAATACAATGATAGAGGCTCGTCGCCGCTATGAGCTTGATCTGAAAGTAAGTGATGAGAAAATCCAGAAAGTCCTTCTCGAGCTGGAGGAGCAGAAGTTTGCACTCGACCAGCATTCCATTGTTGCTATGACAGATCCATCTGGAACTATTACCGTCGTCAATGAAAAATTCGTTGATATAAGCGGCTATAGCTACAAGGAACTGATCGGTCAAAATCATCGGTTATTGAATTCGGGGCATCACCCCAGGTCATTTTTTCAGGATATGTATGCCGTTATTGAATGCGGTGGTGTGTGGCACGATGAAATTTGTAACAAGGCTAAAGATGGTCAACTGTACTGGGTAGAAAGCACAATTTTACCCTTGATGGACTCACAGGATAAAATCACAAGTTATATTGCGATACGTACTGATATTACCGCTCGCAAGCAGGCCGACTTAAATAGCCAAAATTCTCTGGCCATTGTCGAAGGTACACTCGAGGTCACCGATAACGGGGTTTTGGTGCTCAATCAATTTGATAAGACACTGCATTATAACCAGCAGTTTATTGAATTATTGAGCTTCACTGATGAGCAAGTGATTTTTGGAGATGCCACTTCTATGCTTGCCAATGTACGGAGTTTATTAATAGATGGTAAGGGCTTTGAAAAAATTGTAGAGGAAGTACAGTCTGGCGGTGGTGTTTATTCGGGGGGCAGACTTGATTTTAAAAATGGCCGAATTCTGGAGTTTGGCGCGCGAGAGCTCCCTTTGCCGGATGGTAAATATGGGCATGTATGGAGTTTTCGTGATGTTACGGCACAGACTTTAGCCGCAGAAGAGCTGACCCGTGCCAAAGAAGCTGCAGAACATGCGACCAGCGCCAAGAGTGATTTCCTCGCTAATATGAGTCATGAGATTCGTACCCCGATGAATGGTGTGTTGGGCATGCTAAATTTGTTGTCGAGTTCTGATCTCAGTGCCAAACAGCGTCACCAGGTACGACTGGCGCGCTCCAGTGGTGAGGCTTTATTGATATTGATTAACGATATTCTCGACTTCTCAAAAATTGAAGCGGGCAAGCTTGAGTTTGAATCTATCGATTTTGACTTGCGCCAGCTATTTTCTGACCTGGCTGAAAGTATGGCCTTACAGGCACAAAATAAGGGTTTGGAGATTGTTCTTGATCTCGCCAAAGTTGAACAATCTCGAGTGAAAGGCGATCCGACTCGGCTACGCCAATTACTGACCAACCTGATTGGTAATGCCCTGAAGTTCACGCTACAGGGTGAGATTGTTATTCGTGCTGCACTGGATACAAGTGTGCAGGGCTACGCGATTTTAACGGCATCAGTTACCGATACAGGCATTGGTATTCCCGAAGATAAAATTGAATACTTGTTTGACTCTTTCTCTCAGGTTGACACTTCTACAACCAGAAGGTTTGGCGGTACGGGCCTGGGTCTGGCGATTGTTAAAAATTTGTGTGTGTTAATGGGCGGTGATATTCGCGTCGATAGCCAGGCAAGTGGGGGCAGTTGCTTTACTTTCACGCTGCAACTTGAAAGCAGTGTGAAGGCTGTGATTGTACGGCCTCGTATTAATCTGGACGGGGTCAATATTCTTGTTGTCGATGACAATGAGACCAATCGTGAAGTGCTCCATCAGCAGCTCAGCCTCTGGGGTGCAATTGTTACGGTGGAAGATAGTGGCGCTAGTGCTCTGAATATACTTAATGAACAACCAGAGGGCACTTTTCCGGTGGCTATTATCGATATGCAAATGCCGGAAATGGATGGTGCCGACCTGGGGCGGGCGATTAGGGCCGACGCCCGCTTAAATTCGACACAGCTGATTATGATGACCTCTATGAGTGAGCCTGGTGACGCTCAATTCTTTGCAAACCTGGGTTTTGCTGCTTATTTTCCTAAACCCGCAACGACATCTGACTTGTTTGATGCGCTAGCGATAGTACTGGGCGGCGGCGAAGCCATGGCGGCAGCAAAACCTTTGGTGACGCATAACTATTTGCAAAGCCTTGGGCCACACGTTTTGAATGAAACGACTAACCCCGTATTGGTAAACGCTTCAATCCGTTTACTCCTGGTTGAAGACAACATCATCAATCAACAAGTTGCAGTGGGTATGCTTGAAGATATGGGCTTCGGTGCAGATATTGCCGATAACGGCGCCGTAGCGATTGAAATGTTGCGCAATGCGCCAGCAGCCAAACCTTATCAGCTGATATTAATGGACTGCCAAATGCCGGTTCTTGACGGCTATGAAACCACCGCTAAAATCCGCAGTGGTGGGGCCGGTGAACGCTACCGTGGTATTACTATTGTTGCGATGACCGCCAACGTGATGTCTGGGGACAGAGAGAAATGTCTGCAGGCTGGAATGAACGATTACCTCGAAAAGCCGATAGATCCTGACTTACTAGAAGGTAGTTTGATACGCCGTCTGGCACAGGCGGGGGACGCCCCTCTGCTGACTTCAAATATCGAGGCCATGCCTGTAGGGGGAGGGTACGCCTCCGTTGGAATCTCCGATGTGCCACCCGCTGCCTTTAAAACGGCGCTTAACGAAAAGTCGGTAATATGGGATAAGAAGGGACTGCTGATACGCGTCAGAGGCAAGGAGTCATTACTTCTATCTCTAGTGGCGCAGTGTGTCGAGGATATGCCCCGTGACATAGCTTTACTTGAAGGCGCTGTTGCATCAGGAGATTTTTCCCGTATAGCCAGCCTGGCACATACTGTCAAAGGTACCGCGGGCAATATGAGCGGACTGAGTTTACAAGCCCTGTCCGAAGCTATCGAACAGGCTGCACTGAGTGAAAATAGCGCTGAGGTTAATCGACAATGGCCCGAGCTCTTTGTGCAATTTGAGCATCTAGAAGCTGCTTTAGAGCAGTATTTGCAGGGGAAAGCTCATGGTGGCGTGACCTATGACCAACATCAGGAGGGGGCAACACAGGATATTATTGGCCGAATTATTGATGAGCTGATCAATAAGCTGGAGCAGGGTAGCTATGTTGACAGTGAGGATTTGCGAGATTTAAAGCCTTATTGCAATCAGGACGGGGAGAAAATACTATTAGAAAAAATATTGGGGCAGCTAAGGCACTTTGATACAGTGGGTGCAGCAGCCACCGTTGTTGAATTGAGAGTACTGCTCGAAAATAAAATCAAATAAAATCAAATAAATAAGATAATAAGAGTGGAAAAAATGGAGACAAAACCAACAGTTTTAATTGTTGATGATGCCCCAGCTAATATTCAACTCCTGGCTGGTTTGCTGAAAGATAGCTATCAACTTAAAGTCGCCAATGGCGGATTACGTTGTATTGAATTGGCCCAGACAGATCCACAACCTGACCTTGTCCTACTCGATATTCAAATGCCTGATATGGATGGTTATCAGGTTTGCCAGTATTTAAAAGGGCAGGAAAGTACCCGGCAAATTCCAGTGATATTTGTTACGGCGAAGGATCAGGTTGCCGATGAAGAGTTAGGTCTGAGTTTGGGGGCTGTTGATTACATTACAAAGCCTTATTCGCCAGCGATAGTCGAAGCGCGCATTGCAACCCATATAACCCTTAAACAGCAGAGTGATGAGCTGCGCCATTTTGCCATGCATGATCAATTGACGGGTTTATACAATCGGCATTTCTTAATTGATGTTGCCCGCAAAAAAATTAGCCAGTCGCATCGACACAAGCAAGCACTTTGTTTGATGATGATTGATATTGACCATTTTAAAGTTGTAAACGATGAGCATGGACATAGTGTCGGTGATGCGGTGTTACGGGAAATTGCCTCAATTTTTATGCGGCAAAGTCGGAGTGAAGATATTGTCGCCCGTTTTGGCGGTGAAGAATTCGTCATTCTACTGGATAATTGCGATTTGGTGACAGGGGGGAATAAAGCTGAGAAATTACGAGCGGCCCTTCAAAGTAGCGGTGCACAAGGTCTTAAAATCACAGCTAGTTTTGGCCTTGCGCAATTAAACCCTAACGATGGGGGGTTTAGGCATCTGTTGACACGTGCTGATGAGGCGCTTTATAAAGCCAAAAGCGAGGGCAGGAACAGAGTGGAGCTCTTGAGTTAGGGCCGCTCGTAACGCTCGATAAATATCGATCCTGTTCGCTGAATGTTACTGGTTTTATTTCATTTCTTAAGTCTTTAAACCTTTCTGTAATGCCTTATTGTGCGCGCACATTTTTAGCACCGTTTGTTCGAAGCGAAGTAATTTTCGGGCAATCTTCTTTTTTGCCAAGTAAGTAATATACGTGCAAACAGGGATAAAGTCTGAGTTGCCAATATTGTCGATAAGAACGAGACAGCCTTCGTTGCCCGCCGTCTTTTTATACATGATGTTTTTTGGTGACAGGGTCATGGTGATGATCGCCTGACTGTGGAGTTCACGTTTGAACGTGGCAATGGCCTCGCAAATCCCCGGAATTTCTTTTTTGTCGAGTTGCTCTGAAGACAGGTAGTATTCTAGTGTTTTTGAGACCTCGCCATTGAAATCTCTGATCAAGTCAAACACGGCACCAGAACCTTTGTCGGTTTCGACGAGCCCGTGAAAGCGGGGGACGATATCCCAGCGGATATTTTTTTTCTGTAAAAATTTATAGTATTTTTGTTCGCGTTTACTTTCAGATAAGTCTCCGTGAACAACAACTTTGACGCACTGATTACTATCATCGGGGTGGATATAACACTCGCGGTGCAAGCCTTTTCCGATGAAGCTTGTGGCATCAAGTATTATCATTTATTTGTTCCGCTATCACAGTTTGTTTGGAGGGTTGATGTTGGCTTGTTCAGAGGCTCTTTGTCGATTATAAACTATTGCACGATGTCACTGCTTTACCAATAGTTATCATTCCCCAGTGCTAAGGTGGCTGTAAATATGACGCCATCATCGGTGGTGAGGTTTGCCACTGACAAATCGCCACCGTGGCGTTCACAGATTAAGCGTGCGATATAAAGGCCCAGGCCGAGGTGCTGCTGATCACTATGGGCTTGATTGCGACGGCTATGGAAGAGTTGAAACAGCTCTGGTAATTCTGCCTCAGCGATTGTGGGGCCGTCGTTTTTAACCTGTAAGCGACAATGGCTTTTAGTGCTGCTAAGGCTGACCTGAATACTTTTCCCAATGGTGGAGAAGTCGATGGCATTGTCGAGCAATTTGTCGAGCAGTTGCTCAAGGTGCATATCTGAACCAATAATCCAGACATCGTGCTCGGGAACCAGCAACTCTATTTTGTGTGGGCAACCCACGCTCTGGTTTTTGATGTAAGTGCTGAGCAGGGCCTTGAAATTCACCGCTGCGATCTCGTCTTTGCTCAAAGCATCTTCCAGGCTTGCGGCTTCAGCCAGGCTATCAACAATGGCACTAATGCGCTGCAAACCTCGGTGGGCACTATCGATATAGGTTTTATCCCCACCCTGAGCCTGCAAGTGCTCCAGTGATGTCGCCGTCGTGTTTAAGGGATTGTTAATTTCGTGTCGCAGGGTACGGGGAATGGCGCTGAGGAATTGCTGATAACGGTGTAGCCGGGTCAGTAATTGTTCAATGTTGCGGCTTAAATCGCCAATTTCATCACCCGCATGGGTGCCGCTAATGTCGACAGTATTCTGCATGCGCCCCCACTCATCACTGGCTTTATCGGTGTCACGCCCCAGCCGTGTAATTCGCCAGGTAAGGCGAGCCGAAAATAGCAGCACAATAATAACAATGGCGCTTAAACTGAGTAGCGATAAGAGGGCAATGTGCTGCAGTGAAAGCCGTTGCAGATTTAAAATGGTGGCGGTGCTTTGTTCGATTAAAACGGCCCCGATAACCTTATCGCCATCACGCACAGGCTGAGCGGCAGCGATAATTTCATGCTGCCCGTCGAGGGAAGGCCGGCGCTCTGTGCTACCGGTTCCAGCAATGGCGGCATGGAGTAAGGCGTCATCACGGCTGAGTGTTTGTTGTGGATCAAAATCTTTCAGTCCTTGCCTGGTTGCGCCAACAAGCTTGCCTAATATTGTGTCCACAACACTTTGCCAAAGTGGGGTCGCGCGCTGTTGCTCGATATCGAAATAATCTTCTGCTTGTCTGTTCAAGCCACCAGCGATAGCGCGAACATTTAGCTCGCGATCAAAAATCCAGATTTGCGCCTCTTCTTTTTGCAAACCCTGAATGAGGGCCTCTGTGGCGACAGAGCGAATTAATATCCGGTTATATTGGCCTTGATTTACCCGTGGGAAGGTACGGCTAATATACGCGATGGTGCGCTGTTGCGGGTCGTCGACATCGACTGCAGCGACACCTAACTGGTGCTGCTCGCCGAGCATCGACAAAGGCAGGCTGAATTCAATACTGTAGCCTTCTGTGTTGATATCCACATAGCCTTGTAGACGATAGTCTGGGGTGCCAGGGGAGGCGATGCGCCAGTCTTCGTCGACGGCATAAGCCGTGATTTTACCGCGGCCCTCGAAAGTGATGATTAAGCGCTCTTGTGAGTCGTTTGCACCTTTAAAATAAAAACGTACATGGTCACTGTGGTCGAGTCGTAAATAGGCCGGGTGACGATAAACGGGTGATGCGTCGTGAACTTTAATCAGACCATAAATACGCTGTTTGTTTTCGCCGAGGATGAGCGAGAACCTCGGGCCAGGCGCTTCGCCATAGTGTCGGCTGCTTTGGTCTAGCCCCTGCCAGTCTTCGGTAAAACCATCGAGCAGTATGCGTCCGGGGAGAGGGTAGAGAGGTAGCTCAGCGAGTTGACTGGTGTTGTGGGGGCTATCGTCAAACAGATCTTTACGCCCGTGTAGCAGAGCGGCAATACCACTAGCAGTGAGTAGTTGCGCTTCGGCCTGACCGTCGGTTAAAAATTGCTGCATGACGCGCAGAGATTGCAGCCCCAACCAGGGAATAAGCAGCAACACGCAAGCGGCTAGCAAAAGCTTACTACCGAGCCGGGGGCCGATAATACGTGATCCAATTTTCATGGCCGCTTACTTTTCCTGTACCCAGCGATAGCCGTGGCCGTATTCATTTTCGATGCAGGCAAAGACGTCGTCGATGGCTGAGAATTTGCGACGAATATTACGCATATGCGTGTTGATGGTATTGCGGGTGACATACTGCTGAATCGTGGCCTGCATTAACGCGTCGTAGGCAACGGGGTAGTTGGGCCTGCGTGCCAGTGCCGCGATTAAACGAAACTCCGTTATGGTGAGTTCGAGTAATTGCGCGCGCCAGCGAATCTGCATGGCGTCTTCGTCGATGGATAAATGGCCTGTTTCGCGAGCCGGGCGTGTGGCCGGTGCGGGATTATCACGAAGGGCTTTTAAGCGCAGTAGGGAGGCGATGCGCTCAACCAGAAAACCGAGGCTGACAGGCTTGGGTTGGTAGTCCCAGGCACCGAGGCGCAGACCTGATATCTTGTCAATTTCATCGACCCGCTCGGTGAGAAATAACACGGGCAGGCCAGGGGCAATGGCGAGTAGTTCACGGCACAATTGAAAGCCCGCATCGATTTCATTACCGAGAATAATATCGAGCACCACCAGGTCGGGCATCGCGCGACTCATCGCCTCTCGTGCGCTGGCTCGGTCGGCATAGGCGCTAATCTCGTAGCCCTGTTTTTTGAGCGCCGTGGCGTAGTTGTGTCGCTGGTCGGGGTCGTCCTCGACAATGGCGATTTTATAGCTCAAATGTTTTTCTCGTCTTCAAGGTTTTAAGTGGCTTTTCTACAGTAGGGCTGCCCTAAGTCTGACAGGCTTCTAGCATACCTCTTCGTTTTAATGAGGTCTGTTTTGCCCTCCAAAAATCCATCACTTCTCCATTATTTGCCCATTAATCCTGCAGTTTGTTTGGCTTTAATGTCTGCGAACCCATGAAAAGGAATGGCGCGATGAAAAAATTTGTAGCGATTAGTGATGACATGCTCGATAACCAGCCCCAGGTAGTGGGGCGATTAGTGCCCTACCAGTGTGACTACCCCTGCCAGCGTTTGTATCGACAACCCATAGACGAAGTGGCAGGACTGATACCGCTACAGCTCTCGTTGGTTTTATCGCAGGAGGGCAAGAGTAATGACTCAATATAATGTCGTTTTACTAAAGCGGGTGTGTCTGTCAGCGTTATTAATGACCGGTTTGTTGTCGCTACAGGCCTGTCAGCTCACTGCTCCCACCACAAAACAAACATTAAATACTGATACTCCTGTTAGTTCAGACGTGGCGTTTACACCTGCAGCCACGGTGGTAGAGACAGGGCCTGCTTTAGCTGTTCGAGAACCCTCTGAACAGTCCAGAGTGAGTGAAAAGCACTTTATTATCCCCGTCGCCCGTAGTGGCTATTTTGCCCCCGAAGAGCTCGATGACTATGTGTTGCGCATTATCGAGGAATCGCGTCAGTGGGTGTCTGTGGCGGAACTGCAGGTTCACGGGCATACGGACAGTGAAGGCTCTGAACTGAGTAACATGCTGCTTTCAATCCGTCGGGCTAATGTCGTTGCCGAACGTTTTGAAGAGCTGGGCGTGGAGACGGGTTTATTACTGATTGAGGCGCACGGAGAAACACAGGCCATTGCCGATAACACCACACTGGACGGCCGTATCGCCAATCGCCGTATTGAAATTGTACTCATTGGTAATGCAGGTACTGAGGATGAACAGCAATATGACGGGGTAGTCGCAGAGTTATCTTCCCCGGATGCTTTGCGATGATTTCTGTAATGAAGTTCATCGCGGCAAGCTTGAGGTTTTACCGGCGCTTACGGCGTCGATACTGCCTGCTAGTGCTCCTGGTTTTATTTACTGGCGGCACTAATGTAAGTGCAAGCTTAGCGGTGAACAGTGAAATGCCTGAAAGGGAGCTGCTAGGCAGTGCTTTATTAGCGCTGGATTTTGCCGATGGCCGCAATGAGGTCATCGCACCACAGCTGCATAGCAAAGTGGATATTCATATTACTGGGCCCATCGCTCGGGTGAGGGTGGCGCAGACTTTTCGCAATCCTTCGGATGCATGGGCAGAAGCGGTTTATACGTTTCCGCTACCGCCGGATAGCGCGGTTGATCACATGAGAATACGTATTGGCGAGCGAGTTATCGAGGGCGATATTAAACGTCGCGAACAGGCGCAAAAAATATATCAGCAGGCGCGGCAAGCGGGTCGACATGCCGCCCTCGTTGAACAGCACAGGCCTAATATATTTAGTACTAAGGTGGCGAATGTGCCGCCAGGTGAGGAGCTTATTGTTGTTCTTGAATATCAACAGCAGGTGATGCGCCGGGGTACACGTTACAGCTTGCACTATCCGATGAGTATTACACCGCGCTATACCCCCGTAAATACTCTCGACCAGGCGGAGCCTTCCATCAATAACCTTGCGGTAAACAGGGCGGCCGTCGCTAATGTAATGACGGATCTTGCTGGAGAGAATAATAATCCCACGGAAATTTGGGTCGATTTACAAGCGGGCTTTGAGCTTGATGATGTAGAAAGTCGTTACCACTCCGTGAGTAAAAGTCGGATAGATGATGCCCATTGGCAGCTGCGACTTGATCCAAAAAGCCATTCAGCCAATGCTGATTTCGTTGTCGAATGGCAGGGCCGAGAACTGGCCGTGCCCCAGGCACATGTGTTTACTCAGGTCTTTTCCGGTGAGGAATATGCGTTGTTGCAACTGATGCCGCCCCAGGTTGAACTGGAACAATATCACCAGCCCCGAGATATTGTGTATGTGATTGATACGTCGGGTTCCATGGGTGGTGAATCTCTGCGCCAGGCAAAGCGTGCGTTGCTAACGGCAATATCCCGACTGGATGCAAAGGATCGTTTTAATATTATTGAGTTTAATGCCGAGGCCTGGTCTTTATTCGATACGGAACGGGAGGCTAGTGTCACGAATATTACCCGTGCAAAGCGTTTTGTCATCGACCTTGAGGCCCGTGGCGGTACCGAAATGCGTAAGGCTCTGGATCTTGCTTTGTGCGGCCCTTGTGACGATAGAAATAGTACGGGTCGTATGCGACAGGTTTTATTTCTGACTGATGGTGCCATTAGTAATGAGGCGCAATTATTTGCAGTGATTAAATCCCGGCTTGGTAATAGTCGTCTGTTTACCGTGGGTATCGGCTCCGCACCTAATCGTTATTTTATGCGCAAGGCGGCCAAAATGGGCCGGGGTATTTTTGTACATATCGGAAAAATTAATGAGGTAGAACAAAAAATCACGCAGCTATTTGAACGCATAGACGCGCCAGTGATGAGTGATATTCAGCTGCAAATAAAGGACGGACACATCGATGTTAGCCCCTCGTTAATCCCCGATCTTTATGCAAGTGAACCTTTAGTGCTTACTATAAAGGCCGACCAACTACCCGAATATATCACCCTGCAAGGACGACGCCAGGGTCAGATGTGGCAGCAGCGAGTGTTATTGGCGGGTGAGTCTGCACGCAGTGGTGTTCATGTGGCATGGGCGCGAAAAAAGATAGAGTCATTACTCGATGAAAGAGCGCTACAGCGTGATGATGAAAATAGACAGGCACTGCGAGGGAAGGTGGTGGATGTCGCTTTAAAACATCATTTGGTCACGCCATTTACCAGCTTGGTCGCAGTGGATAAAACACCGCACAGATCTGAAGCATCCGAGCTGAAAAATCATGCCATAAAAAATAATGTACCAAAGGGTACGCAGTTTGGTTTGGCACGAACAGCGACGGGAATGGTTTATTTCTTTTGGGCGGGTACTGCAATATTAATACTAGCATTGAGTATTCTTTACTTGTCACGGCGTCATACACGATATGAACAGGGCGATCTGTGCTGATAAATTTAGCCGAGGGGCGACAAAGAAAAATGAGCGTCAGCCTAAAATTTATGGGCCTTATTTTATTATTACTCGGCACTGGCCTGTGGGTTAAAGGCGGTTATATTTATTTGAAAGCGGAACTGGGGCAATTCTTAATTGATAGAGCCTGGCAGCAAGGCCAGGACAGTGGGAAGACGGTTAAACCCTGGTTTTGGGCTGATACCTGGCCCGTGGCGCGTTTGATGGTTCCGAGCCAGAAAATTTCGCAGATAGTTTTAGCGGGTGATAGTGGTCAGGCCCTGGCTTTTGGGCCGGGACATACTTCGGCTAGTGCCCAGCCGGGAGCCGATGGCGTGGTCGTGATTTCGGGGCATCGCGACACCCATTTTCGTTTTTTGCAGTTTTTACAGGAGGATGAGCAGATAATTTTACAAAACTGGGAGGGGCAGCACACAGTTTACCGTGTAAGCAGTATGCAGGTGGTCGATGAAGATGTTTTGATAGCGGCTAATAACAATGTAAAAAGTTTGGTGTTGGTAACTTGCTGGCCTTTTGATAGTTCTGCAGCGAATTCACAGCATCGTTTTATTGTCCACGCTCAGGCTGTTGAATAGCAATTCAGAGCCTGGACCAGGCTATTCAATAGTTATTGTGATGTTGAAAAATGAATGACAATTAAGAAGTACGATAGTGACGGAGTTTTGCTGGGTGTAGTGACTGGCGACGTTTTACCTCTGGATGCTGTCAAATACAGCTTTAATTTTGAGGGAAGTAAATAATGAGTACAGATAGCAACAGTGTTGATACAGATGATCGGGCAATGGCCGCCCAGCTTTCAAATCCCGAAGGTGAAGTCGGCATCGAGCTGGCTTCAAATATGAATAGAGCCAATGCCTTGGTTACTGCATGCACTATCGATTGCCTTATCCCTGAGGCCGGTCAGAATATTGTGGAAATCGGCCCGGGTAATGGCATGTTGTCTTTCAGTCTAACCTATACCCTTGAGAGCGAGGGCCATTATCAAGCGGTTGAACGCTCTGCGGATATGGCGCAACAGGTGCGAGAAAACCTGGCTGAATACGCTGAATGCAAAATGACAGTTTATAATGAAGATTGCTTTGACGCGCCTATTGATGAGGCTTCAGTTGATGGCATCTTTGGCGTTAATATTATTTATTTTATCGAAGATATCACTGCGCTCTTTACCCTGTTTGATCGTTGGTTGAAGCCGGGTGGCCGAGTAGCCCTGGGCATGCGTACCTCCGATACGATGAAGGCACAAAGTTTTACACAGCACGGTTTTAAATTGCGTGAAAAAGCAGAAATTGAAGAGGCAATGACAGCCGTTGGCTGGCGCCTGGCCGGTAGCGAATATTTCGAAGAGGATGATGTTGAGCTAGATGGGAAAACAATGAAAGTGGATGCTTTGGTGCTTTCGGCACAAAAAATGTGATCATGCATTTAGAGCTTTGATGAGAGTTTTTCGGGTGAAAATAACTTAAAAAAGCTTAATGAGTCATTCCTGTAAAACGGCGCAATAATGCGCCGTTTTGCTATCTGTAAGAATCAAATTCCTTTACCAGGCCTGTTTTGTAAGATACTTTCGTGCAGATTATTCGAGAGCCTGTCTTCTAATGATGTCTTCTTCTGAGCATTCTGCTAATAAAGTAAAAATTGGCCTGGCACTGGGTAGTGGTTCAGCTCGGGGCTGGTCTCATATCGGTGTTATCGAAGCCCTGCGAGATCACGGTATTGAGCCGGATATTATTTGTGGTTGTTCAATCGGTGCCCTGGTGGGGGCATCTTACGCAGCTAACAAAATTACTGCACTTGAAACTTGGGCGCGCTCGTTGAGCCTGTTTGAAACTGCCCGTTTTGCCAGTCTGGACACTACCCTTAACGGAGTCATCAACAAGGAGCGTTTGCAGAGAGTACTAACGCAGTTTATTGCTGACGAAGAATTCACTATTGCAGAGTTGCAACGTCCCTTCGCCTCAGTGGCAACAGATTTAAGCAGCGGTCGGGAAGTCTGGTTTACCGATGGCCTATTACTCGATGCTGTATGGGCATCAATGTCTCTTCCTGGTTTGTTTCCCCCGGTGCGACATAAAAAACGTTGGCTAGTTGATGGTGGGCTGGTGAATCCGGTACCGGTATCCGTTTGTCGTGCACTGGGCGCTGATTTTGTTATTGCCGTTAACCTTAATGGCAATCTTGTCGGCCGGCATATTGATAAGCCTGGTCGCCCTGACGAAAATAAACCGGTAACACATTGGAGTGACAAAATACCCTGGCCCATGAGTAGTAAACAAGAAAGTAATGGCGGTGCTGGTGATGAGAAAGCGCCACGGGTATTTGAAACCATTGCGGGTTCTATCAATATTATTCAGGATCGCATCACGCGTAGCCGCATGGTGGGGGAGCCGCCGGATATTCTGATTACGCCGGAGTTGGCCGATATTGGCTTGCTGGAGTTTTACCGGGCCGCTGAATGCATCGACGAGGGTAAGGCTAGCGTGAGTCGTGCGCTGCCCGAAATCCAGCGTTTGCTCAAAACCTCATAGGGTCTATAGTGCTGCTTCTGAGCTGATTAATATTGCCGCGGTTTAAGGTCGTGATATTTTAATACAGAAATTTTTAATGACGCACAAACACTGAAGTAAAGGGGATGAATAATGCGCAAAGTAAAAATAGCGGGCACCGGAATGACCCATTTTGGTAAACGCATGGATGCCACGCTCCGCAGCCTGACGACCGAGGCTTTAAACGAAGCGATGCTTGATGCGGCTATTAAGGCTGATCATGTCGATACCATCTTTTTTGGCAATGCAGTGGGCGGCTTAATCACCGGGCAGGAGATGATTCCTGGTCAAATTGCTCTCCGTGAAACGGGCCTTATGGGTAAGCCTATTATCAATGTTGAAAATGCCTGCGCTTCAGCCTCGACGGCTGCTCATCTGGCCTGGTTGTCGGTGGCTTCGGGGCAAAGCGAAGTGGCCCTCGCCATCGGCGCTGAGAAGATGACCCATAAAGATAAAACCATGGCCTTTAAAGCATTGATTTCAGCGCTGGATCTTGAAGAAATTAAGGCCGAGACGGGCTCCGATGATCCCCTAACAGCGGGCAGTGAGCCCGGGCGCTCGGGCTTTATGGATATCTACGCAGGGAAGGCCCGTAAATACATGGAGAAAACCGGCGCGACGATGGAAGACTTCGCCCGTGTTGCTGCCAAGTCACATAAGTTTGGCTCTCTTAATCCCAAGGCGCAATTTCAGAAAGCCTTGTCGGTTGAAGAAATTCTTGCCACCCGCTTAATTATCGACCCGTTAACGCTGGCCATGTGCTCGCCCATTGGTGACGGTTCTGCAGTACTGGTTTTCACTTCAGAAGATTTCGCTCGCAAGCACGGTTGCGATGCGGTTACTGCCGAGACCATTACGCTGGTTTCAGGCCAGCCCGGTGGCCGTAGTTGTAATGACAGGGCTGGAGAAAAAGCCTATGCCATGGCCGGTGTTGGCCCAGAAGATGTCGATGTGGTTGAGTTGCACGATGCGGCATCGCCTGCTGAATTGATGTACATCGAAGAGCTGGGTCTTTGTAAGCCGGGTGAAGGTGTACAGATGATTCGCGATGGTGAAACGGATCTCGGTGGTCGCGTGCCGGTTAATCCCAGCGGTGGTTTAGTGGCGAAGGGGCATCCCGTCGGTGCAACGGGGTGTGCTCAGTTGGTTGAGCTGACGAACCAGTTACGGGGCCGCTGCGGTAAACGCCAGGTTGAAGGGGCGAAAGTGGCTCTCGCCCAAAACGGTGGTGGCTGGATAGAAGACGATACTGCTGCAACGACGTTGAGCATTCTTACGCGTTAACTGAATTGGCCAGCACCTGTGCAGGGGCTGGCCAATTTAATAGTTTGAAAAGTTTAAGACGCTGCTAGAAAAACGCCTGAATCCCCGTTTGTGCACGACCCAAAATCAACGCATGAATATCCGCCGTTCCCTCGTAAGTGTTGACGACTTCGAGATTCATCATATGACGCATAATTGGGAACTCATCAGAGATACCATTACCGCCGAGCATATCCCGAGCGACGCGGGCGATATCGAGAGACTTCGAGCAGTTATTACGCTTCATCATTGAGATGAGTTCGGGGGCGAGTTGGCCTTTATCTTTCAAACGCGTGGCGTTCAAAGAACCCAGCAAGCCGAGATGGATTTCAGTTTGCATATTCGCCAGCTTCATTTGAATTAACTGATTGGCGGCCAGTGGACGGTCAAACTGCTTGCGGTCGAGCACGTACTGTCGCGCTGTTTGCCAGCAGGTTTCAGCAGCGCCCAGGGCTCCCCATGAAATGCCCAGTCGTGCGCTGTTAAGACAACCGAAGGGGCCTTTTAAACCTTTCACGTTAGGGAGTAAATGGTCTTCAGAAACGAAGACTTCATCCATCACGATTTCGCCGGTCACCGAAGCACGCAGGGCTAGCTTGCCTTCGATCTTCGGTGCAGATAGTCCCTTCATGCCTTTCTCGAGTACAAAACCGCGAATAATGCCGTCGTCAGTTTTTGCCCACACCACAAACACATCGGCGATGGGTGAGTTGGTAATCCACATTTTATTGCCGGTCAGGCTGTAACCACCGTCGACAGATTTAGCGCGGCTTTTCATGCCGCCAGGATCAGAGCCGTGGTCGGGTTCAGTCAGGCCGAAGCAGCCTACCCATTCGCCGCTGGCGAGTTTAGGTAAATACTTCTCACGTTGTGCTTCGGTGCCGTAGGTGTAAATGGGGTGCATCACCAGGCTGGATTGCACGCTCATCATTGAGCGATAGCCGGAGTCGATACGCTCAACCTCGCGGGCAATGAGACCGTAGCTGACGTAATTAACACCGGGGCACCCGTAGCCGTCGATGGTTGAACCCAGTAAACCCAGTTCGCCCATTTCGGTGAAAATCTCCCGGTCCATACGTTCTTCACGGAAAGACATTTGTACGCGGGGTAGCAGCTTGTCCTGAGAGTACTGGCGAGCGCTGTGCATAATCATGCGCTCGTCTTCGCTCAATTGCTCTTCGATAAGAAAGGGGTCTTCCCAGTTAAAGCTAGCCCAGTCAGCGGCCATGGTCGTCTCCTGAAATAAGTAGGTGAAATACGTGGGTGAAAAGAGTGTGTGATAATTTTGGCTGGGAATTATACCTGTGTTTAGCGGGCGGTGAAGACTTGCTTCTACTAACTCGCCCTGTGACACTACGGGCGCTCAGGCCGGTGTCGATTGCTTGAGCGCGCATTCACTTTTTCTGATCTAAAGACTTTATGACACGACCTATTGAAGCCCTTATTTCTCGGGCGAATCTACAACACAATTTCACGGTGGTTCGACGCCTGACACTGGGTGCACGGATTATGGCGGTGGTTAAAGCCAATGCCTACGGCCACGGTGCTGTTCAGGTCGCTGAGGCTTTAGCGTCCCTTGCCGATGCCTTTGGTGTGGCCAGTCTTGAAGAGGCTGTGGAGTTGCGGGATGCGGGTATCGACCAGCCCATCGTATTACTGAGTGGTGTGTTTGGCCGCGCAGAAATGCAAGAAGTCGCTCGCTACGGTTTGGGTACGGTTATTCACTGCGCCGAACAATTGCAGATATTACTCGATACTCAGTTAAGCCAGCCCATCGATGTGTGGCTTAAGCTTGATACCGGCATGCACCGGCTTGGCTTTACCCCGGATGGTTTTTGTCAGGCGGCGGCACGTTTGCGCACTGCGGAACAGGTAGCCAATCGAGTGTTTCTCTCCCACCTGGCCTGTGCCGATAAGCCTGCTGCAGATTTGAATGAACGGCAGCTAATGACCTTTCGAAACACGGTTGATGAGCTTGGCGTTCGCAACGATGAGGGCTTGAGCCTGGCTAATTCTGCAGCCCTGTTAACGCGGCCCGATATGCACTTTGACTGGGTGCGACCGGGGGTGATGCTCTATGGGGTGAACCCCTTGAGTGGTGAGGTGCCTTTGCCGGAAGGTGTCGACCTGCGCCCGGTAATGACCTTGCGTTCGCGTATTGTGGCGTTGCAAACCGTGCCTGCAGGTGAGGGTGTTGGCTACGGGGAAGCGTGGCGAGCGCCCGGTTTATTGAACAGCTCGTCAACGAACCCATCGCGTATTGCTGTGGTCGCCGCTGGCTATGGGGACGGCTATCCACGCCACGCCCGTAATGGCTGCCCGGTACTGGTAAATGGCCAGCCTGCTGTTATAGCGGGTAGAGTGTCGATGGATTTGTTGACCGTTGACCTGGGTGATAATCAGGCAGCCAAAGTGGGTGACAACGTCACCCTTTGGGGCGAAGGGCTAGCGGTTGAAACCATTGCTGAATACAGCGAGACAATCGCCTACGAATTGCTAACGGGTGTTAATCAGCGCGTAAAGTTTAGCTATGAGTAAGCGAGCGTTTGGCGGGTTTTAAAACGGGTGTTCACTCTTGTCTATGGACTCAAGTAATAAAGAATAGCGCTATTTCTTTGGCCGTTTTAAGACCAGATTATCAATGCCATTTTGCAACAGTGTAGAGCGGGCGCTCGCCAGTTTAGAGCTGGATTGAAAGGGGCCGACTAATACACGATGCCAGGTGCCGCCCTTGCTGGAGCTAACCTTTTCTACTTTCGCATTCATATTGAGCAGCAGTAGATTGGCGCGCAAGCTATCGGCATCTTGCGGGTTTTTGAAGGAGCCTGCCTGCAAAATAAAGACCTCGTCCTGTCCTTTTTCAGACTTTGTTTTTCGCAGCGCATCGGGCGGGGTATCGGGCACAATAATTTCAGCATCGCGCAATTGGGTGTAAAAAATAAACTCCGCTTTAGCATCCTGCACAGACTTTGTGCCGGTGACTTTATCAATCGCCTGGCTAATATCTTGTTGGGGTGTTTGCCACAGATGTAACAGTCCCATTGATAAAATGCCGAGTAGATAACCACTGAACAGCCACATCCAGCGCGGTGACTGTGTCGAACTGCCCGTGGTTTTGCGGCTATTCGTACGAGTATTACTGCGTTTGGCAGGGGGCTTTCTACGGGTTTTGTTGGCGTAATCTCGGGACATGTTAGTCGGTGCTGTGGGCTTGGCTGTTATTGTATTCGCTTGCTTAAATAAGCGCTAATTATTTTTAATTTTATTGTTAGAATGTCTCTGTAACTGGTTGATATTAATTGCTAATTAAATGGTGTCTTGTGGGTCGACGTCAATTGACCACCTGACTTTTCGAGCGCTCTTCTCCGACTCTAGCCAGCGGCTAAGTCGCTCGAGTAGCGAGTGCAAGGTGCGCCTTTCTGTGCCGATCAAAGTGAGCTGATAGCGATAGCGACCGCCGCGCTTTTCCATCGCGGCGGGAAAGGGCCCAAGATAGCGCATCGTCGGGCTCGATGGCATTTGGCTTTCAAGATAGGTGCGAGCCTTTTGTAGCAAGCCAAGGGCCTCGCCGCCCTGATGAAATTCCGCACGAATCAACGCCGCATTGGCAAAGGGCGGCATGGCGCTAAACTGGCGTTCACTTAAGATATGTTGGGCAAACTTTGCGTAGCTGTGCTGGCTGAGGAGTTCAAACACCGGGTGCTCACAGTGGTGGCTTTGTATCATCACTTTGCCGGGTTTGGCACCACGCCCGGCGCGACCGGCAACCTGGGTAATGAGCTGGCCCATTTTTTCTAGCGCTCTGAAGTCGGTGCTAAACAAACTGGTATCGGCATCCAGTACCACAACCAGTGTTACACCGGGGAAGTGATGGCCTTTGGCGAGCATTTGGGTGCCGACCAGAATACAGGGTTCATTTTTGCTTACCTCCTGCATCAGCTCTTCCATCGCGTGTTTACTCCCCGTTGAATCTCTGTCGACACGGTGCACAGTGGCAGCGGGGAAGAGGGCTTGCAGTGTTGCCTCGCTGCGCTCAGTACCCTGACCGAGATAGTTGAGCTGCATGCTGCTGCAATCGGGGCAGGTGGCGGGCAGTGCTTGCCGTGATTCACAGTGGTGGCAATGTAACCCTGGCCGTTGGGTGTGTACGGTGAGGTGGGCATCGCAGTGTTTGCAATTGGCGACCCAGCCGCAGTCGTGACACATCAGCGTTGGCGCAAAACCTCGGCGATTGAGGAAGACCAGAATCTGGTTGCCCTGGGCCAACTGGGTGCTCATTGCCTCAATCACGATTTGCGAGAATCCGGTGTTGAGCTGGCTGTGGCGAATATCCACCAGCTGCCATTCGGCCTGTACTGCGCCGCCGTGCCGACCTTTAATGATGAGGTGGCGATAACGTTGTTGTTCGCAGTTGTAGAGGCTTTCCAGTGAGGGCGTGGCGGAGCCGAGCAGCAGGGGAATGTTCTCCCGATTGGCGCGCATCACTGCCACGTCGCGGGCGGAATAGCGAAAGCCTTCTTGTTGTTTGAATGAGCCGTCGTGTTCCTCATCGACAATAATAATGCCCGGTGACTTCATCGGAACAAAGGCCGCGGAACGCGTGCCGATAATAATGCCAGCGCTACCATTGGCGGCAGCCCACCAGGCGTCAAGGCGCTGTCGTTCGCTTAATCCGGAATGAATGAGTGCAATGGGGCAATTAAAGCGGGCCTGAAAGCGGGCGAGGGTTTGCGGGCTGAGATTGATCTCGGGTATCAGCACCAATGCCTGGCGTGAGTTACGCAGTACGGTGGCGATAGCCTGTAAATACACTTCAGTTTTGCCGGAGCCAGTTTCGCCATCAATTAAATAGCTGTTGTAAGCGTTAAGCTCGACTTGCTGCAGAGCGGCTTGTTGATCGTTTGACAGGCTTAAGGCCGGTTCGGCGAGAAGCGCCAGTTCACCACTTAAGTTAAATGCCGGGTTAGATGTGGTGGTCGTGAAGTTTTCTATTAGCTCTTTCTTAAGCAGGCTGCGCAGAGTGGGCGTGCTGATATCAGCAGCAGCGAGAGCCTCTCGACTGAGATTGTCGTGTTGTTGCAGCAGTTGCAACAGGGCTTGCTGCTTAGGTGCGCGGCTCAAAGCATCATTAGGCAGGCCTTTACCGTGAGTGCTCAAACGCCAAAAGCTTTGCTGGGGCAGACCGCCGCCCTTGCGTAATAATGTTGGCAGAGCGCTGGCCAGTACATCGCCGATGGGGTGTTGATAATAGCGAGCGGCCCAGAGGAGTACGTCGAAGAGTATTGGTGGGATTAATGGCGCGTCATCCAGCACGGCGGTAATGGGTTTAAGCTTGCTTGCGGGATAGGCACTATCTGGCGTGCTGGACACAATAATGCCGGTCACTTCGCGCTTGCCAAAGGGTACGGTGACGCGCACACCGGGTGCTAATGTATCGCTGGCATTTGCGGCTGGCAGATAATCAAACAGCCGACGCAGAGGCGACTGTACGGCAACTTGATAAAATAGCGTATCTGTCATTTTTAAATCAGTTTGTGGCATGGGGGTTTGTACATGGGGCTTTGTGGCATGGTGAATTGAAAACCGACTATAAAAAATGCTAAATAAGGGGCTATTGTCGGATGTAAGTACCCCTGTGTGCAATCGACAGATCTGGTTTTGATAAAATAGCTCGCTGGTGAAGCAAGCCCTTGAAAGAGGGCGACTTTGTACTTGAATCAGCGGGCTTTTCTGGTAGTATGCGCGCTCCTGCAAGTCAACCCTGCAACAATGAGGCAAGTAAAATGAAAGCTGAAATACATCCTGCTTATGGCAAGCTGCAAGCAACCTGCAGCTGCGGTAATGTTATCGAAGTTGGTTCAACCCTGGCGAGTGAGATTCACCTCGACGTCTGTGCAAAATGCCACCCTTTCTACACGGGTAAGCAGAAGACAGCTGACGTAGGTGGTCGAATCGACCGTTTCAACCAGCGTTTTGGTGGTATCAGCAGCGGCAAGAAGTAAATCTAGCCCGCTGGCTGACAAGCCAATGAAGAATGCGCTCAGGGTTAATACTCGGAGCGCATTTTTTTTCGCCTCAATTTTGATCACAGGTGTATTTACATCTGCGATCGTTCTGGGTGGCAATTGCAATTCAGCCGATCTTCAAAGGGGTCGCGGTGAGACCATTACCGTCAAATATAACTATGACGGAGACACCCTCGCTTTAAACGATGGCCGTAAAATACGCTTGATTGGTGTTAATACGCCGGAGCGTGGCCGCAAAGGCCAGCCCGATGAAGCGCTGGCAATGGAGGCTAAACAGGCGGTAAAAAATGCCTTGCAAGCCGATAGCTCTCGACAGAAAGGTGTACGGCTTTATCTCGGCCGCGAGCAGAGCGATTCTTACGGTCGGCAACTGGGCCATGTGTTTGTCGATGGTCAAAGTCTCGCTGCCACGCTACTGAGCCAGGGCCTGGGCTGGCATGTGGAAATACCACCCAATGTCGGTTTGGCTTCATGTTTTGCTAACCTTGAAAAAAAGGCCAAACGGCAACAGAAAGGCGTATGGCGAAAATCGCTAGCGCAATACGTTGCTACGAAAAATATTAAACAAGGTGGTTACCAGCGGGTGCGCGGCACAGTGCGCAAAGTGAGCTTTGCCAAAGCCTGGTGGATTAATTTTGATGACGGCTTTGTGGCGGTGATCTATCCGGAAAATCAGCCGTATTTTAAACAATCGACAGTTAGTAGCTGGCGCGGTAAACGCCTGGAAATTGAGGGCTGGGTGTATCCTTCAAAATACCGTGGAAAAAAGCAGTGGCGTATTAAATTGGCGACGCCCCACGGTATGTCGGTGCTTTGATTGAGGCAGTGGTGATTGAATAGGGGTGGTTGAGCAGCGGGTACAGGTTTAGCCTGTTGAGAAAACAGCAGTCCAGTTAGAGGCTAATCGGACTGCCGCTTGTTTAGACGTTTTCTTAGTTACTTTCCGTAGGACATCAAACGCTCAAAGCGCTTTTCGAGTAGCTGGTCGAGGGGTTCACTCTGCAGTCGGTCGAGCTGCTCAATTAAACGGCCCTTCAAAGTTTCGGCCATTGTATCGACATCGCGATGAGCGCCGCCGAGTGGCTCGGGGATGGTTTCATCGGCAATGCCGAGTTCTTCCAGAACACCCGATGTAACGCCCATGGCCTCTGCTGCTAGTGGTGCTTTTTCCGCTGTTTTCCAGATGATATTGGCACAACCTTCGGGCGAGATAACGAAATAGGTCGAGTATTGCAGCATATTCAACCAGTCACTGACGCCAATGGCAATCGCGCCGCCGGAGCTGCCTTCGCCAATAACCGTGGCGATAATGGGCGTTTTAAGGCGGGACATAACGGCGAGGTTTTGGGCGATAGATTCACTGATGCCACGCTCTTCCGAGTCGATGCCGGGATAGGCACCGGGGGTGTCGATGAGTGTCAGGATGGGCATTTTAAAGCGCTCAGCCATTTCCATCAGCCGTAGGGCTTTGCGATAACCTTCGGGTTTGGGCATGCCAAAGTTACGCTCAACTTTTTCACTGACGCCACGGCCTTTTTCTTCACCGATAACCATCACTGGCTTGCCATCGAGTCGTGCGACACCGCCGATAATGGCTTTGTCGTCACCAAAGTGACGGTCGCCGTGGAGTTCTTCAAACTCGGTGAAAAGTTTAGGGATGTAGTCTTTGGTATAGGGGCGTAGGGGGTGGCGGGCTACCTGAACGGTCTGCCAGGAAGAGAGGCCGGAAAAGATACTCTCGGTCAGCTTGAGTGATTTACCCCGTAATTTCTTTATCTCATCGGCAATGTTGAGCTCGTTATCGTTGCCGACCAGTTGTAGCTCTTCGATTTTAGCCTCGAGTTCGGCAATAGGCTGTTCAAAGTCCAGGTAGTCAAGATTCATAATTACTTTAATTCCGGTTGCTTTACTTCTGCCAAGAGTCTGTCGGGTTTAGGTGTTCGTAGCGAAAGAATGGCCAAATTATACAGGTACTTTATTCAATCGATACATTGAACTGGTATTTTGCCGCAATTTCTTTAGCTGGCGGTGCGTTAATACAGCAGCTGTAAATTGCCAGTGCCGAAACTGTCCCTCAAGTGGTGCAACAGTTCGTCATCTGGCTGCACCGCCCATTCTTCACCGAATGCGAATTCCCCCTCTGCGCCGCGACAGCGATATTTCACTTTAACCGCGCATTGCCCGTTTTTATAGGGTTTGAGTAAGTGCTCGAGATTGTCGACGGTTGCCAATGTCATGGTGCTGGCAGACAGGTCGATAGCCAGCCCTTTGAGCATGGCCTGTCGAGCTTCGATCAGTGTCCGTACCTCCTGGGCACGCATTTTCAGGCCGCCGGAGTACTCGTCTTCACTGAGCACGCCGTTGACCACCACCATGCTGCCTTTGCTGATTTTGTCGCGACAGGCGTTGAATTGCTCAGAGAAAATGGTGATGTCGATACGCGCAGTATCATCGTCGATGATCATTATGCCCATCACGCCGCGGCTGGTTTTAATGGAGCGAATTTCGAGTACCAGTCCGGCGACGATTTGTATGCTTCTGGATGGTTGTAAAGCCTTCAGGCGACAGCTAATAAAGTTGCTCAGTTCGCCAACATATTCTTCAATGGGGTGGCCGGTGAGATAGAGACCGAGAGTGTCCCATTCGCCCTGCAGGCGATCACGAAGCCGAAAGCGGCGCACCTGAGTAAACGCGGAGTAACCTATTTCGGGGGCGCTTTCTGCCGGGGTCGCGCCAAATAAATCGACCATGCCGCTGGCGGTATTTTTACTGTGCTGGTCGGCCAGTTTTACGGCTTCTTCCATGGCCGCAAGCATTACCGCACGGCTGTAGCCGGGATCGTCGTTGGGGCCAATAAGGTCGAGTGCGCCAGCGCGAATGAGGGCTTCAAGGGCGCGTTTGTTGACCTTGCGAGCATCGGTACGGAGGCAGAAATCAAACAGATCTTTGAAAGGGCCGCCACTGTTGCGGGCGGCAAGAATATTCTCTACCGGGCCTTCACCGAGACCTTTAATGGCACCGAGTCCATAAATCACAGCAGATTCAAGAGAGACTGAAAACTGAAACTGCCCGGTGTTAACGTCGGGTGGGCTAACGAGTAAATTCATCGCCCGGCACTCGTCAATCAGCGTCACCACCTTGTCGGTGTTTTGCATATCGGCCGACAATACGGCGGCCATAAAGGCGGCGGGGTAGTGTACTTTTAGCCAGGCTGTTTGATAGGCGAGCAGGGCATAAGCGGCGGAGTGGGATTTGTTAAAGCCGTAACCGGCAAACTTTTCCATTAAGTCGAAAATGTTCTCCGCCAGTTCATTACTGACATTGTTGTTGGCGGCACCGTCAACAAAGAGCTGGCGCTGGCGGGCCATTTCTTCCGCCTTTTTCTTGCCCATTGCCCGGCGTAACATATCGGCTTCGCCCAGCGAGTAGCCACCGAGCACCTGGGCGATCTGCATCACCTGTTCCTGATAGAGAATAATGCCGTAGGTCGGTTCGAGCACCGGCTTAAGATCGGGGTGCTGATATTTGGGGTGGGGATAGGCCACTTCCTGGCGACCGTGCTTGCGGTTAATAAAATCATCAACCATGCCCGACTGCAGGGGCCCGGGTCGGAACAGGGCCACCAGTGCGATGATGTCCTCAAAGCGACTGGGTAACTGGCGCTTAATCAAATCCTTCATGCCACGGGATTCAAGCTGAAATACCGCCGTGGTTTCGGCACGCTGTAGAAGCTGATAACTCCCCGGGTCGTCGAGGGGAATATCTTCAATCACCACCGGCGGTTTGCCGTCCCTTTCATTCTGCGTATTGGCGTTGTCCAGCGCCCAGTCAATAATGGTCAGGGTACGCAGGCCGAGGAAGTCAAACTTGACCAGGCCAACATCTTCAACATCATCTTTGTCGTACTGGGTGACCAGGCCTTCGCCGGCTTCGTCGCAGTAGAGAGCGGAAAAGTCCGTTAGCCGGGTGGGGGCGATGACCACACCACCCGCGTGTTTACCAACATTACGGGTTAGGCCTTCGAGCTGTAGGGCCATCTCCCAAATTTCCTGGGCCTCTTCGTCCTGATCAAGGAAATCGCGGAGTATCTCCTCTTGATCAAAGGCTTTCTGCAGGGTGATGCCAATTTCAAAGGGGATCATTTTCGATAAACGATCGGCCAGTCCGTAAGACTTGCCTTGAGCGCGGGCAACATCGCGTACCACAGCCTTCGCCGCCATGGTGCCAAAGGTGATGATTTGCGAGACCGCGTCACGGCCATAGCGCTCGGCAACATAGGCGATCACCCGGTCGCGATTGTCCATGCAGAAGTCGATATCAAAATCGGGCATGGAGACCCGCTCGGGATTGAGGAAGCGCTCGAACAGTAAGTCGTATTCGAGGGGATCAATGTCGGTAATCTCAAGGGCGTAGGCAACTAACGAACCTGCACCAGAGCCTCGACCCGGGCCGACGGGAATATCCTGCTCTTTGGCCCAGCGAATAAAGTCCATGACGATAAGGAAATAACCGGGGAAACCCATCTGATTGATAATGTTGAGTTCGAAGTCGAGGCGATTATTGTAGTCTTCCAGGCTTTGATCGGTTTCGGGGTTGAGCGTGATGCTCTGCAAACGCTTCGACAGCCCTTCTTCGGATAGCTGGCGGAAGAAAGACTCGGTGGTCATGCCTTCGGGAATAGGGTATTCCGGTAGTTGAGGCTTGCCCAATGTCAGGCTCAAGTTACAGCGCTTGGCGATCTCAACGGTGTTTTCCAGAGCCTCGGGAATATCTTCAAAAAGCGCCTGCATTTGTTCGATTGACTTGAGATATTGCTGCTCGCTGTAGCGGCGTTCGCGGCGCGGGTCATCGAGGGTGCGGCCCTCGACAATACAGACTCTTACCTCATGGGCTTCGAACTGATCCTGGCTGATAAAGCGCACATCATTCGTGGCGACCACGGGGCAATCGAGGGTCTGCGCTAGCTCGACAGCACTGTGTACAAATTCTTCTTCACCGGGGCGCTGGCAGCGTACTAGCTCAAGATAAACGCTATCGGGGAAATCCGCCATCCACTCATTCAATAAGCTTTGAGCGAGGGGCGCACGATTGCCAGCCAGCGCAACGCCGATATCGCTTTTGTTGCCACAAAGGGCAATCAAGCCACCGCCTAGCTCTTTCAGCCAGCTGCGTCGAATGCAGGGTTTACCGTGAATCTGACCCTCAAGGTAGGCGCGGGAGATCAGTTGTGTGAGATTCTGATAGCCAATTTGATTTTTCACCAGCAGGGTGATTTGGCTTTGGGGGTCGTCGGTTTTATCCCCGGCAATGGTCAGGTCACTGCCGCAAATAGGTTTGATGCCCGCGCCTTGTGCCGTCTTGTAAAACTTGACCAGGGCAAAGAAATTGGAAATGTCACCGACGGCAACGGCAGGCATATTAAGCTCGCGCATTTTGCCAATTAAGGGCTTGATGCCGATGGTGCTATCGGCAATAGAGTATTCACTGTGCAGGTGTAAATGGATGAATGCGGGCGCCGGAGCGGAAGGGATATCGAGAAGTGGGGCGGGAGCCTGCTCGGACATGAAGGAACCTGGTTAGCAACGGCGGGTCTCGTTGATAGACCCGCAGAATGACTTGAAATGGTGGCTGATATTAGCAGTTCAACGGTATCGCTTGAAGGTGTTTTTAAGTCACTTCGTTACGCTTTGCCGCCTGGGCACGAAGCGCCATGGCGTCGAGAATTAATTCCAGCCCCGTCTTGTCAGTCGTTGGTAGCGCTACGTCACTCTCGCCCAGCGGTGTGACTCTGTCGCCCCAGGTAAATAATGATGCACCCCAGGTTAAACCGGCACCAAAGGCGACGATCAATATTGTCATGCCGGGTTTGACACGGCCCTCTTCAAGAGCCTCACAAAGAGCGATGGGGATACTCGCGGTCGATGTGTTGGCGTAGTTGCCTAGAGTGACGACGACTTTTTCCATGGGGATTTCAAGACGCTTGGCCAGGGCTTCGATAATGCGAGTATTGGCCTGGTGGGGAATCACCAGATCAATATCGTCGAGAGCAAGCCCAGAATTTTCGAGTACATCATTACAGGCCGAAGCCATACCATTGACCGCATTGCGAAAGATTTCGCGCCCGGAAAAATCTAGCGACACGTCAAGTGGTCGGTGTTGAGAGACGGCATGCATGCCGAAATCGGGCATCGCCAGTAATTCGCGAGTATCTTGTACACAGCCCAGTTTGCCCTGGAAAAAACCACTTGGCTGCTCGGAGGCCTGTAGTACCACCGCGCCAGCACCGTCACCAAAGAGTACGGCAGAGTCGCGTTTGTTGGCCCAGTCCATTAGTGAGCTGAGGCGCTCAGAACCGACGATGACGGCGGTTTTAATAGAACCAGCACGGATCATGTCCGACACCATATTGAAGCTGTAAAGAAAGGCGGTACAGGCGGCATTAAGATCAAAACAGGCAGCGTTAGCGGCACCGAGTTTGCCCTGCAACATCGAAGCGGTGTTGGGAATGATTTCGTCCGGTGTGGTAGTGGCGTAGGCAATAACATCGATATCGAGTGCGGAAATGCCCGCGCAAGCCAGGGCTCGTTCGGCGGCAACGTGGGCCAGGTCAACGTTCATTACGTGACTAATGCGTCGCGCGTTGATACCAGTGCGTGAGCTAATCCATTCGCTGGACGTATCGACCACAGTGGCGATATCTTCGTTGGTTAAAACGGCAGGTGGCAGGAAGCGACCCCATCCCGTAATTTGAGCGTACAACATGCCAGCCTCGCTAATTGGATAGAAAATATGACGTTTTTATGACTGCGGTGATTTTCCAGCACTTGGCTAATAAGTGCAATGCGGTACGGGGTTTTTTATAGCCCGGTGAGCAGGCATTGATGAGCAAGGTAAGAGGGTAGGGGGTGACTCAGTTTAAACAGCCCTGGCCCCATGAGTAAGTCCGCCAGTTTACTGCGCGGGTATTTTACATCCCCGTATAAAATCTGATTATGTTTCTGCCGCTTACGGTATAGATGAACAAAATACTTCCAGGTAAAGCGGATGCCATCGTGAAACTGAATGGAGCGGTTTGAGGCGAAGGCCTCCATTTCTGAAGCCGATGGCTTGGCCATGCGGGCAAATTTTGCGGCATTCGCCAGTTCACTATCAATGGCGCAGGCAGCGTTGTAGATGAATGACTTGGCCTGCTCAATCATAATCATCAAGTTAACGAGCGGATGTTTTAAGGCCTGAAAGTATCCTGGGGGGTGATCAAGCTGTTCTCTGACTTTCATGTATTCGACAGTGGTTTGCCGTTGTCACTCCCCAGCACCACACATATCAGCAGCGAGCAGGATTAATAAACCGGGTTGGGTCTGTTCAAGTACGGCACAGGCCTCATCACTTAATAGTTGCTTGTCATTTGCCGGGACACTATCAAAGGTAATATGAGCCTAGTCACGAGTCAGGTCGATAATGGCATCGGCGATGATATTGAGTCCTTTACTGGTTTTGGCTTGCACGATCAGGGTTTCAACCTTGCGGACATCTTATACAAACCAGGCACCGCCGTTGAGCGTGCCATCGACAAGTTCAATATCGCAATCGGCTGCTAACCACGAGCCATTCTTTGGCGTGTTGGCGAGAGTTTCAGTTTTGCCACTGGCGATTTCGCCGAGTAAGCGACTCGCCGCTGGGCTATGACATTCACGTAAGACCAGGCTCATGCCCATACCGCCGTCGGCTTCGGGCACAATCACAGTGGTCCAGCCGAGTTCGATAATTTGTTGCCAAAGGTTTTGGTCCCAGAGGCAGGGTGATTACCGGTAGGGGTCTTCACCAAAGGCAAAGTTTTTTGCTTGAGTTGTTTTTTTAATCTTCTTTTTAAGCGGTGTTTAATTCTTTTTTATTTTGATTTGGCCATGCCGAGAATGCGTTAGCCGAGTATATTGTGCTGAATTTCACTGGCATCGGCGGCGCTATCCTGACGAACTTCGGACATCACCAGCTTAGCCTGCAGGGGAATGCGCACGGGGTGTTCACACAGGTCTTCAACTTTTGCGCGGCGGGGCCCTGTTTTGAAGCCGCCTGGTGAATCATCATCTGCATAATTTGATCGCGCAGTAGGGGATCGTTAGCGGCACTTTGGCCATCACGGCTTGAGTTTTTGGCGAGGTTAATTAATGCATAGGCATCACCCACAGCGCTGACTTTGTTACTGTCGCGTCCGCTGGACGGCGTGACTATTGGCCCTGCGCTGCGCTCGTTAAACAAGGTGGTTTGCGCCACTTGCCAGTCTTTGCCAACGGCGTCGATGCGGTAGTCGTCGCTAATTTATAAATTGTCGAAAAACACTTCATTAAAGCCGGTTTCGCCGGTTATTTTAATTAAAGGCCGCACGGTGACACCCTTGCCAAGGGCCGCTTTAATGGGTGCGACAAGATAGGACCGGCCGTCGTACTTGCTCGATTTATCGGTGCGCAATAAAAGAATCATCCAGTCGTAAAAATGGGGTGGGATGTCCAGACTTTAAAACCGGCCTCGTAGGCCTCGCCCTGCCATTTGCGCAGGGAGTCGAGTTATTCGCTGTGTATGATTTCGATGGCGGATTGGGGACGTTTGAGCGAGGGCGTACCAGCATCGTGCTGACTCAACCAGTCGCGACAATAGCGGCGAAACCCTATGGATGCCGGTATTAATGGCTTTAGTTGCCACACCGGCCTCTAGTTTTGCAAAAGAATCCAAACCAAAAGAACCCAAACCCAATATCCTCGTTGTTTGGGGTGATGACATTGGCCAGTCGAACGTCAGTTACTATACCCACGGCTTGATGGGCTACCAAACGCCCAATATTGACCGCATCGCACAGGAAGGTATGGCGTTTACGGACTATTATGGCGAGCAGAGCTGCACTGCGGGCCGCTCCTCATTTATTACCGGACAAAGTGTTTTCCGTACCGGTCTTTCTAAGGTGGGTTTACCCGGGGCAAAAGAGGGGATGAATATAAAAGATCCCACCATTGCCGGTATGCTTAAAGCACAGGGCTATGCCACTGGCCAGTTTGGTAAAAACCACCTTGGTGACAGGGATGAAATGCTGCCGACCAACCACGGCTTTGACGAGTTCTACGGCAATCTTTACCATCTTAATGCTGAGGAAGAGCCCGAACACGAGGACTACCCAAAGGCCAGTGAGTATCCAGACTTTAAAAAGAAATTTGGTCCTCGCGGCGTGATCCACAGCTATGCCGGTGGAGAAATTGAAGACACTGGCCCGCTGACCAAAAAGCGTATGGAAACCATTGATGACGTTACTTCCGATGCGGCACTCGGTTTCATTGAGAAGCAGACGAAAGCGGGTAAACCCTGGTTTGTTTGGTGGAATGGTACACGCATGCACTTTCGCACTCATGTGAAAAAAGAGCTGCGGGGTATTTCTGGGCAGGATGAATACTCTGACGGCATGGTCGAGCACGATCGGCATATCGGTAAATTTCTCGACAAGCTTGATGAGTTGAAAATTGCGGATAACACCATCGTCTTTTACTCCACTGATAACGGCCCCCATATGAACACCTGGCCTGATGCGGGAATGACGCCATTTCGTGGAGAAAAGAATACCAACTTTGAAGGCGGCTGGCGTATGCCTGCCATGGTGCGCTGGCCTGGGCATATTAAAGCCGGTACCTGGTCCAATGAAATTATGCACCACATGGACTGGATGCCGACCTTTTTGGCCATTGCCGGTGATACTGATATCAAGAAAAAGTTATTAAAAGGCTACAAGGCCAATGGTCGAAAATACAAGGTTCATCTCGATGGCTATAATTTTCTGCCCCTGCTCACAGGCAAAGAAAATAAAGGTCCGCGAGAAGAAATATTTTATTTCTCCGATGATGGTGATCTGACTGCGCTGCGTTTCAACGATTGGAAGATGATTTTTATGGAGCAGCGGATTTATGAAACATTTGAAACCTGGGCTAACCCTTTTACACCCTTGCGAATTCCGTTGATATTTAATCTTCGACGTGATCCCTACGAGCGGGCTCAGCTTACGTCCAATACGTATTACGACTGGATGCTGGAGCGCGTCTATCTGTTGTTGCCTGCACAAAATATAGCGGGAGAGTTTCTGGCTACTTTTAAAGACTATCCGCCGCGTCAGAAAGCAGCCAGCTTTAGTCTGGAGAAGGTACTGGAGAAGCTTTCAGAGCCTGCAGCCCACTGATTAAACGTTAAATAATTAGCCGGTCGTCTTAATTCTTAAGCGACCGGTTTTTTTTGATCAGAGGTTTTGTCCTGAGGTATTTTCTGATGACGAAACTGTAATCTGTTTAAAAATAGCTTTAATAAAAGGGATGATCATCATGAGAAAATGTAAAGTATTATTATTGGGCTTTATTTTTTTAGGCTTTGCCCAGCTCGCTAGTGCCCAGGGCGATGACCCGTTACCATCCTGGAACGAAGGTGATACCAAGCAGTCCATTATTCAATTCGTGGAAAAAGTAACGAATAAAGATTCTGCAGATTTTGTGCTGCCCGCAGAGCGCATCGCCACCTTTGATAATGACGGTTGCCTGTGGTCAGAGCAGCCGATGTACTTTCAACTGTTCTTTGCCATTGATCGTGTCAAGGCCCTGGCGCCGCAGCATCCCGAGTGGAAAAATAAAGAACCCTTTGCTTCACTGCTAAAAGGTGACGTGAAAGCGGCCCTGGCAGGAGGCGAGAAGGCCATCCTTGAAATTGTTATGGCATCACACGCGGGTAACACGACAGAAGAGTTTGAACAAATCGTAAAGGACTGGGTAGCCACGGCGAAACACCCCACTACTAAACGGCACTACACAGAGATGGTTTATCAGCCGATGTTGGAAGTACTCAACTATTTGCGCGCCAATGACTTTAAGACGTTTATTGTCTCTGGTGGGGGTATTGAGTTTATGCGCCCCTGGACAGAGGCTGTCTACGGCATCCCGCCTGAGCAGGTTGTGGGCAGCAGTGTAAAAACAAAGTTTGAAATACGCGATGGCAAACCGGTTATTGTGCGTCTACCTGAGCTAAGTTTTATGGATGACAATGTGGGCAAGCCCGTAGGCATTAATCAGCATATTGGTCGTCGGCCTATTGCATCTTTCGGCAACTCCGATGGCGATCTGCAAATGCATCAATGGACCACCGCCGGTGACGGCGCACGTTTTTCTCTCTATGTTCACCATACCGATGCCGAGCGTGAGTGGGCTTACGACCGCGACTCTCATATTGGTAAACTCGACAAGGGCCTGGACGAAGCAAAGAAAAATGGCTGGACCGTGATGGATATGAAAAAGGACTGGAAAGTTATCTATCCCTACGAATTGAAATAATTAAAAGGTGCCACGACTGAATCGCACAGGTTTTGGTGTGACTCAGTCGTGGCACCAAATTACTCACCGTTTTAATCAGATCAACGCACTTCTTTGTCTGAGGTGTTTAATTTCGTGCTTCGATGAACGTCTTTTTATGTGACAATACAGGCCTCAAAAGCCAGACTATAAACTGTGATGTTCATGTTCAATACCGCCACTTTCTACAAGTTGATAATGTTTTTTGTTGCTTTTTTTTTAAGCGCGACATTATCTGCTGCCCAGCTTGATGATGCTTTATTTATAGGGGCTGAAGCCTGTGCGGGCTGCCATCAGCAGCAGCACCAGCAATGGCAGCAATCGGATCACCACAAGGCCATGGCCATCGCTACATCGGATTCAGTGCTGGGTGATTTTGCTGACACAAAAGTACAGTTCCACAATATAGAGAGCCGCTTTTATCAGCAGGGCAAAGCTTATTTTGTTGATACGCTGGATGCAGCCGGTAAGAAAAACACCTTTCAAATAAAATACACCTTTGGCTTTCATCCGCTGCAACAATATCTGGTTGAAAGGGGCAACGGGCATATTCAGGCTTTGAATCTTGCCTGGGATAGCCGCGGTAAAGAGCAGGGCGGGCAGCGCTGGTTCCATCTGCAACCCGACGAAAGTATCACTCCAGAGCACCCCTTTTTCTGGACACGTTATTTTCAGAACTGGAATAACCGTTGTGCCAGTTGCCATTCGACCAATGTCGTCAAAAATTATGATGTAGAAGCACACAGCTACAAAACCACCTGGTCTGAAATCAATGTTAGTTGTGAGGCCTGTCATGGTGGGGGAGCGCAACACCTTGAGCTTGCTAATGGAGGCAAGTTAAGCGGCAAAAATAGTGGTTTTAGTACTGACATACCGGAACCTATGAGCTGGCAGTTTATAGCGGGCGCAGCCATTGCCAGCCCCCAGGGTAAGAAAAATCCCGAGCAGATTAATATGTGTGGGACTTGTCATGCATTACGTGCCTCATTGACAGAAAATCCAGAGGGTAAAAATTTCCACGATACTAATCGCCTGCAATTATTAAACGAGGGAGCCTATTATCTTGACGGGCAGATTCGTGAAGAAGCCTTTGTGATGGGCTCTTTCTTGCAAAGCAAGATGCACGGTGCGGGCGTTACCTGTAGCAACTGTCACAACTCCCACAGTGGCAAGGTGCTGATAGAGGGCAATGGTCTGTGCGCCCAATGTCATCAGCCGGAGGTGTTCGATACCCCAAAGCATCACCATCATTCGGCGGCTTCCACAGGTGCCGCCTGTGTCAACTGCCATATGCCAGCCCGCATTTTTATGCAGGTAGATGATCGGCGAGACCATAGCTTTACAATTCCCCGTCCTGATTTGTCGCAAAGTCTGGCAGTACCAAATGCCTGCACTAATTGTCATAAGGGCCAGTCTGGGAAAGACAATGCATGGGCTAGTGAGCAATTATTGAGCTGGGGTGTAAAGCCTGCAAAGAGTCATTGGGCGATCTTAAACCAGCGAGCCGAGGCGGGAGATGTGCTTGTGACGAGAGGCATCACACGCTTGCTGGATGAGGCGAAAGCCCCAGCGATTGTCAGAGCGAGTTTGTTACAGCGCCTCGCTGCCTTCCCTTCTCGAGTCAGTGTCGAGGCTGCACAAAAGAATTTGCAAGATGAAAACCCGATGCTCAGGCGCTCGGCTGTCTCCTCCTTACAGGCCTTGCCTGGCGAAGCGCGCTGGCAGTTGTTGTCACCTTATCTACAGGATAAAAGTCGCTCCGTACGTTTCCAGTTGGCAGAAACGCTGGCGGATTTATTCCCTCAACTCAACGCAGAACAGCAGGCCACTCTGCTACCTGTTATCAAGGAATACCGTGCGTCGCTTGAGGTCTCAGCGGATTCCCCGGCAACACAGGGCGCTATAGCCCAACTGGAATTGAATCTTGGCAATCTAGAGGCAGCAGAAAAGGCCTACCTTCAGGCGCTGCGTATAGAGCCAAACTATGTGCCCGTGTTGCTCAATCTGGCCGATTTTTATCGCAGTACAAATCGAGAAGCAGAAGCGGAAAAATTATTACAACGCGCATTAAGCGTGGCACCCGATAGCGGGGCTGCACAGCATAGTTACGGTTTATTATTGATTCGCAAGGGTGATTATAAGGCAGCACTACCTCATTTGAAGCTGGCGGTGGAGCAGACGGATGCCCAGCCCCGTTACGCTTATGTCTACGCTGTCGCCCTCGACGAACTTGGCCAGACCAAGACAGCCGCCAAAGCGCTGGTTAGCGCGACAAAGCGTTGGCCGAATCAATATGACCTGTTAATGACGCTGGTTTTTTATCTGGAAAAAATGGGCAATACGTCTTCCATTTATCAATATATTTCGCAGTTAACTGCCATTGCACCGGCCGACCCGGCGGTTAAACAACTGGTGGCAAAATATACGCGTTGATTAAATAAAAGGCGGTTGAAACGAGTGCAAAAAAACTATTTTGTGATTAACCCGCTAAACTTTTGTCTTAAAGCTCACTGGCAAATATAATCTTCACTTCGCTTAAACAAGTGATGGCTCAACATGCGCTTAGATAAATTCGTTTGTAAAAGTACCAACCTTAGCCGAGTACAGGCTGTGGAATGCATTCGAGCTGGTAATGTAGTGGTCAATGGTTTAGCGGTTCTTGTTGCGTCTTCTCAGGTACACGAAAACAACACCATCACACTTAATGCTCAGTTGCTTATACCCCGTGAATTTCGCTATTTAATGATTCATAAGCCCGCCAATACTATTTGCTCAAACGTTGATGAAGCTTATCCATCCCTGTTTAGCGGTCTGGATATTGAACGAAGTGATGAGCTGCATGTGGCAGGGCGTTTGGATGCCGATACTACAGGCCTGGTGCTGGCGACCGATGATGGGCGCTGGTCATTCGATATTATTCATCCTCAAAAAGATTGTACAAAAGTGTATCGCGTGGGCTTATCGCAGAATATTGATGAGGCGCAAATATTAGACCTACCTTTACAATTTACAGCAGGATTACAGCTGCAAGGCGAGGCTGGTTTAACGCGACCCGCACAATTACAAATACTCAGCCCAAAAGAAGTTTTACTCTCCATTACCGAAGGTAAATTTCATCAGGTCAAGCGTATGTTTGCAAGCATAGGCAATCGAGTAGTGCGCTTGCATCGCGAAAAAATAGGCGAGGTGAGCCTGGATATTAAAGTGGGAACGTGGCGGTATTTAACAGCTGCAGAGGTGGTGTCTTTTAAAAGCAAACCTCAATCTACACTTTCCCAGGAAGGACAGTGACTGTATTGACAGTAGCTTTTGCTAAAAGATTAATGAGCCGATGAGCGTTAATATTCTTCAAAAGAATTTTCAAAAATAAAGCCACTTTTCGCCATCGTAATACGGTGGCGCTCGCCTTCAATTTTCGCATCCCAGGCTTCGTAGCCCGCGTCACCCTGCCAAATGGCAACTCGCTCACCGTCTTCGGTTTTTCCAAGGTGAGTTTCGTAGATCTTGGGGGGGCGTGACGTGAACACACCGAGCAATTCGTCGACGGAAGTATAGTTGGAGAGGTAGTGCAGGGTGACCCAGGTGGGGGGCACGAAGTCGAGGGTGCGTGCCGCGTGCCGTTCGATAGCGTCCAGTGGCTTCATCCACTGATGTTCGTGAATTTCTCCACCGTCGATAATAATTTCTTTATGCTCGGGGACCCGTGCGGCAAAAAACCAGGTGGTGAAACGCTTTTGGCCAATGGGTGGTGGTGTCCAGTGTGAGAACCAGATGAAGTCATTGGGGTCGGTATGAATGCCGGCTTCTTCGTGGGTTTCTCGTGCTGCTGCGCGACGGGCGGCTTCGGTTTTATCGCCGCTCTCGGGGTAGTCACCGGCATCAATGCGTCCGCCGGGGAAAACCCACATGCCGCCGAAGCGGATATCTTTATTCTTACGCAGCATTAAGGTTTCGATGCCGTCAGTGCTGTCACGCAATAGAATAACTGTGGCAGCCGGTATGGCATCTTCTGCTATTGACTTGTCGCTGGGCTTGATAAGGTCTGCGTAGGGGTCGCTAGCGTGCTTTTCAGGTGTTTTGTCGCTGTCGCTCATTTTTATTATTCTCCGCGTGCAACGGCTCCCGATGAGAAATTGCTATTAATAATTAGTGTAACGCACCATGAATGAAGGTGGTAAGGCCGGGGTGAAAAAGTCCTATCGCCTCAAATCGACGATGCATGGTGTAATATTTCGAACGGGTGAGCGAAGACCTGCTTCGTCCCGCCTTAACCAGATTTTTCTTAGCGTGATTTATACCCAGGACAGTATTTTTGCGCTAGAGTAGTAGGCTGTTTTAACGGCTCACCGAGCCTCTCTTTTAGCCTGCATCGCAATGATACCGCCCTATGTTTTTCAGTGAGCCGCGTCGGCATTTCTTCAAACCCCTAACGGGCAAGTACCGCGAACAGGTGGTGCAGTGCCTGTGCCTGCTCTATCAACGTCAATACAGCTCCAAAGCGGATTACGGTCAGGCATTGAGTCGCGAGCAGTTACTTGAAATTATCTGCGAGTCTTTGGCCAGGCCCCTGGCACACATTTTTGATGATGAGGCTTCGGCGGTAGCGGGCGAAGACCCTGAGCCGCGCTTTAAAAACCACCGTGAACAGGCAAATTGGGTTTTGAAACAACTGCTAGACGGTGGCTGGATCGAACGCCAGGTGGATGCCGCTACCCTGTATTCAAGCTTTCCCTTCACGCGTTTGGGACGGGTGTTTGCCCAGGCGTTACTCGAGGCCGATAGTCGGCAAATTCGCACACGCCATCGCAATACCCGCAACACCTTAAATGCCCTGGAGGCCGTACTCAGCCGAGGCGAAGTCTACGATCTGCTCGATGCCTACGAATACTCCGAGCGCATTATTACTGATTTTACCGATGTTATTGCCGAGCTTGACGAACGTAAGCGCGAATTGGTTCGCGAGGTGGAGTCTCAGCAATTAGCACAGCAAGCGGCAGAGCAGTTTTTTGATTTTATGGAAAAACGTTTTCAGCCCGATATTGCCGTGCGTTTGTCGGCCGATAGCGTTGAGAAACACCGTGCAGATATCAGCCGTGTGGTAGCGCGTATTCGCCGTAAATCAAAGGACTTCAAGAGAAACCTGGAGCTTAATTTACGGCGAACAGTGCCCGACTTGTGTGCTGATGAGCAGTCCTATCTGTGGTTTATTCTCGACACCATTGAGCAGCGTATGCGTAATGCGGCAGACATTATGTTGCCGGCTTTGCGTCGGGCTTTACACGGTTTTACCCGGCGTGCTGATATTATTATTCGCCAACTCAGTTATATGAACAGCCGCCATAATAATGACCTGTTGGCGGTTTGTGCCGAGTTGGCAGACCTGAGTGATGCGCAATATGCCACGCGTTTGGATGCTGCGGCAGACGCGATGGCCAGCGTAAAATTAAATTTAATCGATCCCCAGCACCTGAAATTGCAGGAGCGCCAGTCCCGGCTCTGGGTCGACAATGTACTGGCGGTCGAACAAGTGGTCGACAAAGAGGCGCAACGGGAATTGATGATTCGACAATTACTCGACCAGGCCTTTATGGTTAACAATAGCCATTTAAAAGACTATGTGCTGCATTCACTACGTGCTGGGCAGCGTATTTCGACCCGTGCTTTGACGGTTGATAAGGCTCAGGATCTACTGGCCATGGCGCATGTAATCGAGGTGGGCGCAATGAACAGCCTTAGTACGGAGCTTGAGTTTCGTGTTGAGGCCACAGGTCGACGTGTCGAAGATAACGAATACTATACTTACTACGATGAATTTATTATCGAACTACTGCCGAAGAAGCAGGCGCTTAGCGGCTAGTCGCGGCGAGGTAAGTTATAGCGGCTGTCTCAGCCCGAAAACAATGAAATGATGACTATTATCCCCGCGAAATAATCCCCCAGGTTAAAGGAACTTATGTTTGCAGAAAAAATTGAAGAGAGTCTTGCTGAGCTAGCCATAAGCGCTGCAGACTTCTCGGAACTAGTGATCCGCCTGCTTGATTACGGCGTGCTGTGTCGCGACGAAAGCCAAATTGAAAGCCTGCTCTATGACCGTTATTTACAATGCAGCGATTTGCTTGAAGATTATTTAAGTGTCATTAAAATGCGGATTCAACACGACAGTCGCTTTTGTTTCGTGCGTATTTTCCCCCCGGGTGCCGTCGTGCCGGGCATGGCCGACGATGACCACAGTGCCTTTAATAACGGCTTTCGCCATCGCCCCGGCCAGCAAGAGATAGCCTTGATTTTAGTGTTGCGGGTTGAGTACGAACAGGCTCTGCGCGATGGTCAGGTGGACGACAAGGGCTGTGTGATGCTGGCCCTTGAAGGCCTGGTGGTGGCGTATAAAAACTTATTGAAGCGCCCGCTACCCGATACTGCCGGCGAGAGAAAACAACTCTTCAGACGTTTGCGCCAGCTGCGCTTGATTCGCTATAACAGTGATCAAGAATTAGATTTTGCCGAGGGCTGGATCAGCATTCACCCCTCTATTACCAGCTTCGTTAGCGATGAGGTGCTGGCCAGTTTGTCGCCAGTAGAGGACGCTGATAATAACGGCAGCGAAGAAACCGGTGGCGCAGTATTAAGCGACTCGGGCGTAGCGGGGGATAAAGATGTTTTGTAAGCGCGTTATCTACCTTAATTGGGGCAATATTCCTCCGCTTGAATTTGATTTTGGCCCCATTAATTTATTTTCTGGCGGCAATGGTTCGGGTAAAACCACCGCGGCCGATGGCCTGCAATCCTTGATGACGGCCGCCCACGAAAATCTTTTCACCTATAACCCCGGGCAGGATGAAACCAGCCAAAGAGGTCGTGGTGGTAAGCAGGTTCGCACCCTGGCGTCCTACGTTCTCGGTTGTGATGATGGCAGTTATGCTCGCACCCAGGCTTGCGACGGCTATGTGGCAGGTATCTTTCATCCTACGCAGGGCGAGTCAGGGGAGGTCTTTACGGCAGTGATGTGTGTCCGTGCCCATTTGGACGGTTCCGGCACCAGTCGTCAGGCGCGGCAAGACGAATTGTTGTTTTTAATTATTCCCAACCAACAATTGTGTTTGGATGATTTTCTACGCGAGGACCCCGCCGGGCAGATGGTGGTGCCGTTACCCGACATTGCCCATCGTTTGAAACGGCAATTTGGTAGTGATGCGGTAGAAGTTTACGATAAAAAAGGGCCCTATTTACGCCGTCTTTACGGGGCGTTTCGGGGTTTGCCCAGTGCTGTCTCGGATCGTGAAGCCAAGCATGCGGCGCGTACCTTCGCCAATTTTATGGCCTACAAACCGGTGAAAAGTATTAGCGCTTTTGTCGAGCGGGAAATTCTTGAACCAAAAGATTTGAGTGAAGATATTCGCCAAGTTTCAGAATTGATGAAAACCATTTACAGCATGGACGAGGAAACCCAGGCCATTCAGCGAACCCTGGACAACCTCGACTTGGCACAGAGCCATGCGGCAGCCTATATCGATAACTGGCTGGCCCATTGTGTGGGTCAGTACTGTGAGATTAGCCGCCAGGTATGGGTCAAGCAGCAGGCCTACCTGGGCATAAAAGATCAGCAACGTCTCAACGTAGAGGCTATTGCGCTAACAGAGCAAGGTATACAGGACAACGTAGACCACAAGCGCGCGGCCAATGGTCAATTAGTCGACCTGGCCGCTCAGCGTCGTGGCATCGGGGCATTGCGTGATAAAGACCAGCTAGAGCAAGAACTTGAGGACTGTGAGCAAAACCTCGTCAGGAATGCCCGGTTTTTGCTGGAACAAGAGCCGCAATTTGCAAAAAACTATCACGCCATACAACAGCTGCAAAAAAGATTAAAAACCTATTCCCTCGGTGTAGAAATCCCGGCGCTGGAGAGTAAGGCGCTGAATCATGTGATTGCTCAGTTATTAAAAGGCCCCGAGGATTCCGGGCTCGATATGCAGCAGTTAATGACGAAAGACTGGGTCGGCATCGGTGCGCTAGAGCACAAGCTTGAACAGGTCAAACAACTTGATCGTCATCACAGTGATCTAGCCCTGGCGCTGCACAGCGCTGAGCGCAGTAGTGCCCCGCAAAGTATCCGCGACCAGGTGCTAACACTGAGTAATGACAGGCAGCGCCAGCTGAGCCAAAGTCGGGAGCGCTATGAGCGTAAACAAGTAGAAATTCAGCGCCTCGAACACAATAAAATTAATTATCCTCCCCATGTCGAAGCGGCTATTAACGCGATTAATCATCAATGTCCCCAGGCATGTGCTGCCGTGCTTTGTGACTTCGTCGAAATCATTGACCCCAAGTGGCAAATGGCCATTGAGGGCTACATGGGTGGCGCGCGCTTTGCCATTATTGTTGAGCCCAGCTATGAGGCGGAGGCCATTCGCGTGGTACGGGGCATGAAGGGTGGCCGTAATAATGCCCGGATTATTCAAGGTGAAAAAGCCCAGCGTGACGCCGCTAAAATTGTTCTGGCACAATACTCCGTTGTCGAACTGATGGCGTTTGATCATAAGATTGTTGAATATTATTTACAGGCTTCCTACGGCTCTGTATTGCGAGTGAAAGACGAAGAGAGCTTGCGTCGAACTCGCCGGGGCGTGACCAGTGCCGGGCTGGGGTCGGGTAATTACGCCATGTTTCGTTGCGACCTTAATGACGCCGACCTGGTGTTTGGCCGGGGTGCGCGTCAGCGAGCGCTGGAAGCAAAGCGCCGAGAACTGAATGAGTTACAGGACCAGCGCCAACAACAAGAGGATGAATACCGCCAGGCGGCACGACTGTATGAGCTTATAGAATCTGTAAAAGCAGTGCAGTGCAGTGAGTTGTTGACAGAAATGTTAAGGCTTTATCGTGCCCGGCAACAAAGTGAAGAGCAGCTACAAAACCTTGATTTAAGCGACTTTGAAGAGCTTGAAGCGCGTATGGGCACGCTGACCTTAACCCTCGATGAGCTTGAAAAAGGGGGTAATGATCTCAGTAAAAACCTGGGGGCTTTAAATGAGAAAAAGAACAACTTTAGCCATTCCATTGACACCGCTGTGGCTGAAAAGGAAGCTCTGCAAGAGGCTCGGGATACCTGCGAGGCGAAGGTAACGGGCATCGCCAGCTATTACCCCGAGTTTGATAGTGAAGCGGCACTGCAAGAGGCTGAAGCAAAGGCTGGTGACGCGAAAGACGAGTTTAGCTTTGCGGAGGAAAACGCCACTTATTTTAAACAATTAGATCAACATGATAGAGCCTTGTTTCAGGCGACTATGGAGCATAATAAAATAGCGAGCATGGCCCATAATATTATTTATGCCATGGGTCACGGCGAACAGCATACAGGCGATTACTTTAAGAATGTTGCCAAAATGGCAGGCGAGTTTAAGGCTGTCCACAACGCTTTAAAAAATAATGTGCTGGTGGGTAAAGCCGAAAAACTGGCGGCTCTACGTGACAGTTTTAATACCGCTTTTGTGAGTAATTTGTGCCACTCGATCTATCAATCTATTAATGATGGCAAGCGGATATTGGAAGACCTCAATAAAGAGCTTGAGCACCATGTTTTTGGTTCCGATCGGGAGCGCTTTAGCTTTGCCTGGGAGTGGGTGCCAGAATTTAAAGAGTATTGGAGCTTCTTTAAAGAAGTGGTCAAGCTACCCAATTTGGGTGATGGTAATTCTTTATTCGATGCTGATTTAAATCCGCAGTCTTGCCGTGTGAGAGACAAATTGCTGGCCATGTTACTCGATAAGGACGAGCAGGCGGCTCTGCGTGAATTGCGGCGTATCAGTGACTATCGTCTTTACCGCCATTATGAAATCTTTAAAAAGCCTGAAAATAAAGAGCCTATCGCACTGAGTAAATACGGTACTGGTTCCGGTGGTCAGCTAGAAACGCCCGCCTATATTATACGCTCGGCCGCGGTGACCTCGGCCTTTCGCTTTAACGAGGGCAGCTCCCACTGTCGTATGGTGCTGGTGGATGAAGCTTTTTCAAAAATGGATGAGGCCCGCTCCCGGGAGGTGATTCACTATCTCACCGAGGCCTTGGGCCTGCAGTTAATCTTCATCATGCCGAGCAGCAAGTCTGGGCCCTTTTTAGATTTAATTAGCAATCAAGTGGTGTTTAGTAAATGCCCTGCGACGACAAAGGTGGGTGAGTTGGATACTCATGTTCTGGTCGACAGAAAGGTGTGTAATCAGGAAAAAATAAAAGCCCTGTGGGCGCGGCATCGCAAAACCATTCGCAACCAGGCGATGCTGGATTTTATGGATGATCTATAGCTTACGGCCTTGTATAACCCTGTCCGTAGATAGCGCCTGGCTATAGCGATGCTTGATTCGAACTTGCCTTCGCCGCCGGCTTATCTACAGGATCCTTTTGTTTTGGACTTGCTTAACCGCTTGCTCACAAACTTGGAGAAGGGTCGCGTACGCCCCCTACAGGTTAACAGTAAGACGCTGCCCCCACTGTTTGATTACAGTAGTGAAAATAGCGAATACCTATGGACACTGCTGGTTTCTCTAGCTGACGAATACGGCGTTTTTTCAATTAAAACGGTGCGCCAAAAGCCGGGCATTGAAGTGTATGAAAAAGCACGGCTAACACTTGAGCCGGGTGCTGAAGCGCTGTTGCGGCATTGGTTGCAAAGGCCCCGCAAGGAATCCTACTCCGACAGCTGGAAAAGTGCGGTGTTACCTTATGCGAGCAGCTTTGTCGAAGGTGGTGAAGCCTTGCTCTCTAAGCCGATACAACGACAAGGGAAAACGGCAGCAGAAGTTGTAGCGGGCTTTGCGCGAGCAGCAATATTTTTGCGCCAACCCATTACTTTGCGAGCACTGTCGGCGCAGTGTTTTTGGGCTGACTCTAAGTTTCTCGATACTCGCGAAGAGCTCGTGCTGCGTTTATTGCCAAACGCAGTTACTTTTTTATTGCCCCGGCCATTATTAATACAGGTCGCCATGGCGGAAAAAACCAAACGCGTTTTGTTTGTTGAGAACCAGGATACTTTTTTACAACTTGTTGCCGTTCAAGGGCGACACTCTGTTTTAGATAATATGACCCTGGTTAACAGTGCGGGTTTTCGGGGTGCCTCAAGTCGTATTCGCCACCGGGGGGCGACACAGTTCAGCCATGTGCATGCTTACGATGACAGTAATTTTCTGGACTTCGAAGACTGGTGGTTTACTGAGGGGAGCGCCGTCATTGAGTGCTATTTTTGGGGTGATTTGGATTATTCCGGCATGGCAATACTCGCAGCGTTGGGGCGCAGCTTTACAGGTATAGAAGCATGGCAACCGGCTTATAAGGCGATGTTGCTCTATCATCAGCGCGGTGTTTCACACAGCGCTGAGGCGGCAGGTAAAGAGCGGCAGCATGACCCGGGGGCAAGCCACTGCACCTATGCGAACAATAGACTTTTACCTTTGTTGCGCACGACACAGCAGTTTGTCGATCAAGAAGTGGTGGCTATGGGCGATTTACAAGCGGATTAAAATTTGGGCCTGTCCAAAAATTCTAGCGGACTACCCCTATAACGAGAATTTCAAGATGTCGCATTGAGCGACGGGGCGAAAATAGGTTTGGAATACTCGCTTCCGGGTTTACCATGGGCGAGCGTTTAAGCACTTAAACAATAGGATATAGAGTCGATGCGTTTAGTTTCCTGGAATGTGAATGGTATTCGAGCCGCCATGAAGAAAGATTTTGTGCAAGCCCTTGAGGCGATGGAGACGGATGTGCTTTGCCTGCAGGAAACCAAGGCACAGGATGATCAGGTCGCCGAGGCACTGGCGGAGATTAATGGCTATCACCTCTACAGTAATTCGGCGGAGAAAAAGGGTTATTCCGGTACCGCTGTATTATCGAAAACTAAGCCTTTGTCAGTGCAGTACGATATGGGCATAGAAGAGCATGATCAGGAGGGTAGGGTGATCGCTGCCGAATTCGAGGCTTTTTATCTTGTCACCGTGTACACGCCAAATTCTGGCAACGGTTTGAAGCGGCTCGACTATCGCCAGCAATGGGATGCCGATTTCCTCGCTTACTTAAAGCAGCTTGAAGCGATTAAGCCCGTTGTGGTTTGCGGCGATTTAAATGTGGCCCACAAAGATATCGACCTTGCCAGGCCCAAGCCAAACTACAATAAAAGCGCTGGGTACACTCAGGCAGAAATTGATGGTTTAGATAATATTGTCGCTGCAGGTTTTGTTGATACTTTCCGCGACCAGCGTCCAGAAGAAATCAAATACAGTTGGTGGAGTTATCGGGCGGGTGCGCGAGCAAAGAATGTCGGCTGGCGCATCGATTATTTTCTGGTATCTGAAAGTTTACAAACGAGTGTGAAAGGTGTGGATATTCTTAATGATGTGATGGGCTCGGATCACTGCCCGGTGCAGTTAGACCTCTCTGTGTAGAGCCTATTTTAGATGCGCACCTTATTTCAGTGCGTCACAGTCGGCAATGCGTCGCTGATTCGATGCGTTGTAAATGCTAATCCAGGGCTCGCCAATAGACTCCATTAACTTGCGGATGTGTGATCGGCTAATGGCGTCTTTTGATATAAATGCGCAGTCAATGAGTTCTTCCAGAATTCGAGGGTCACTGATCTGGGGTGTTTCTCCAAACTCATCTTTCAGGCGCTGACGTATCAGATTAATATCATCGATAGCTTCTTTGCCAAATAAGGGGGTCGTCATATCGGGCTTGCGTGCAATTTTGGTGATGAACTTTTGTAGTCTATTTTTCATTTATACGTTGAGGTACCGCTGCGAAAAGTGCCTGAGTATAGGTCTCGGTTGGATTTGCCCACAGTGTTTCAGTATCGCCACTTTCAATTAATTTTCCCTTGTGCATCACTAATACCCGATCTGCGATATACCTAACGACTGAAAGGTCGTGAGATATAAACAGCATACTTAGATTGTGCTGTTCCACAAGCCTTAGAATCAAATCAAGTATCTGCGCCTGAATGGTGACATCCAACGCTGAAACAGGTTCATCGGCAATAATCAGTTCTGGCTTGGTGGCAATGGCGCGGCCAATGGCGATGCGTTGGCGCTGGCCGCCGGAAAATTCGTGGGGATATTTGCGAATATCGGCCTGAGCAAGGCCGACATCGTCCATCAAGGCGAGTACCTGTGCAGTCACATTTTTGCGCGTAGCAATGCGGTGGTAGAGCAAAGGCTCGGCAAGCGCATCAAAGACCGTCATGCGGGGGTTCAGCGAGGCGTAGGGGTCCTGAAAAATCATTTGCATGCGTTGTCGTAGGGGCTTGAGTTGCTTGGGGCTGAGTTGTGTTAGTTCTTGCCCGTCGAGTTGCACGCTGCCCGACGTGGGTTTGATCAGTTGAATCACCGAACGCCCCAGTGTCGATTTGCCGGAGCCAGATTCACCGACCAGGCCGAGAATTTCGTGATGGCGTAATTCAAACGAGACATCATTAACCGCGATTGTCGGCGCGGGCCGGGGTGCGAAAAACCCAGACTTGCCCTGTTCAAAAACAGTTTTTAAATGTTCGACCTTTAACAGGGGCTGTTCTTCGGGGCCGGGTTGAAAGGCCTGCGTTGGCTTTGGGCCGCTGGGTACAGAGGCGAGCAGTTGTTGAGTGTAGGGGTGCTGGGGCCGTTTGAATATTTGTTGGGTCTCGCCCGTTTCGACAATTTGCCCGGCGCGCATTACCGCGACTCTATCGGCAATGTTGGCGACCACGCTGAGGTCGTGGGAAATAAATATCAGGGCGATATTGCGCTGTTTTTTCAGGTCGTCGAGCAGGTCTAGTATCTGTGCCTGAATGGTGACGTCCAGTGCCGTGGTGGGCTCGTCGGCAATCAGTAATTCTGGCTCGGTAATCAGCGCCATGGCGATCATCACCCGTTGACGCATACCACCCGAAAATTCGTGGGGATAGCTACCAAAGCGAGTTTCGGCATCGTCAATGCCCACCTCTTTTAGCAGTTCAATGGCGCGTTTGCGAGCCTGCGTGCGGGTCTTGTTTTTGTGCTGGCAGAGTGGCTCGATCAGTTGTTCGCCAATCGTTAAATAGGGATTCAGGCAGGTCATTGGGTCCTGAAAAATGACGGCTATTTTGTCGCCTAACAAACTGCGCAAGGTGGCTTTATTACTGCTTAGCAGGTCGCGTTTTTCAGCGCCGGTTTTGAATTGTGCTGTACCGCTTTCAATCACCCCTGGTGGCTGGGGAATGAGCCCCAGCAGGCTATAGCAGGTGACGGATTTACCCGAGCCGGACTCGCCAACAATGGCGAGTGTTTCTCCTCGAGCCACCTCAAAACTGACATCATCGACTGCTTTACTTGATCCATTACGTGTTTTAAAACAAATAGATAGATCGCTAACTGAAAGTATATTCTCTTTGTTGTTTTCGCTCATGGCCACTCAGTCCTTTGCCGCACGGGGGTCGAGGGCATCGCGCAAACCATCGCCGAGAAAGTTAAGGGCAAACAGGGTGATCGACAGGGCCAGACCGGGGAAGATCAATAGCCAGGGGTACTCCTCCATGGTCTCGACACCGTAGGAAATCAACAAACCCCACGAGCTTTGCGGTGGTTGTATGCCGAGGCCGAGAAAGCTGAGAAAGGACTCCAGCAACATGACGTTGGGAATGGTCAGCGTGGTGTAGACGATAACCGGGCCGAGGGTGTTGGGAATAAGGTGGCGACGGATAATCGCCCACGGCCCCAGCCCGATAGAAACAGCGGCCTCGACAAACTCCTGCTGGCGTAGCGACTGCACCTGCCCGCGAACGATGCGCGCCATCGTCAGCCATTCGACCGCGCCAATGGCGAGAAACAACAGCAGAATATTGCGCCCGAAAATCACCATCAGCAGAATAATAAAAATCATAAAGGGCAGGGCGTAGAGTATGTCCACAAAACGCATCATTGCCGCATCCACCCGGCCGCCCATATAGCCGGCAACGGTGCCGTAAATCACGCCGATGAGCAGTGCCACAGCGGTGGCAATAAAGCCCACGGCGAGGGAGATGCGACTGCCGTACAGAATGCGCGTCAGCAAGTCCCGGCCCAGTGTGTCGGTGCCCAGCCAGTGTTCGGCGGAGGGAGGGGAAGCGCCGAGCATCAGGTTTTGCTCCTCGTAACCGTAGACGGTAATCCACGGGGTGAGGATAGCGGCGATGCACATCGTCACCATCACGCCAAGGCCGAGCAGGGCCATTTTATTCTTTTGCAGGCGGTGCCAGGCATCGCGCCACAGGGAGCTGCCTTTTTCGGCGGGTGCGGAAGTTGCTTGTGGATTCGTGTTGTTATTAAGTTCGCTGCTTTCCATTTTCACGCGCCTCCGCTTCTGTAGAGATCACGCAAGCGCGGGTTCAGCCACACGGCGACAATATCGGCCAGCAGATTAAAGAGAATAATCAGCGTCGCAAATAACACCGTGGTGCCCATAATCATCGTGTAGTCGCGGTTAAAGGCGGCCTGCACATAAAAGCGGCCGAGGCCGGGTATTTGGAAAATGGTTTCCACCACAAAAGAGCCGCTAAGTAGCCCGGCAAAGGCGGGGCCAATAAAGGCGATCACCGGAATCATGCCGCCGCGCAGTCCGTGTTTAAGCACCACCTTCCATTCCGGCAGGCCCTTGGCGCGGGCGGTGCGAATATAGTCTTGCGACATCACCTCCAACATCCCTCCACGGGAAAGCCGGGCAATATACGCGGTGTAGCCAGAGGCGAGGGTGAGGGCGGGCAGAATTTTGTCGCCGGGAATATCCCCCCAGCCGGACACCGGCACCCACTCCAGCCACACGCCGAAGACCAGCATTAATAGCGGCCCGAGCAAAAACGAAGGCATACAAATACCCAGCATCGCGGTGGACATGGGAATGTAGTCCTGGGCGGTGTTGGGTTTTAACGCGGCGATTATTCCGGCACTGGCACCAATCAATAACGCAAAGCACATGGCGTAAAGGCCCAGCTCTGCAGTGGCGGGCAGGCCAGCGGCGATCATTTCATTCACTGAGCGGCCGGGGTATTTAAACGAGGGGCCAAAGTCGCCGTGGGCAAGATCGCCAAGGTAAGAGAGGTATTGATTAATCACCGGCTGGTCGAGGTGGTAGCGGGCTTCGAGGGCCTTTAATACTTCGGCGGGTACGGCTTTCTCCGCGCTAAATGGCCCGCCGGGGGCGAGGCGCACAAGGAAAAAGGTCACGGTAATCACCACTAGCAATACCGGTATCGCCTGTAAAAGGCGCATTAAAATAAAGCGAAGCATCGGCTTTAATCCTCGCTCAAATACATTTGCTTATACAGTGAATAGTCGAGAATGTTCGACGGCATGCCTTTTACGTTGGGGTGTACCAGATGGGTGCTGTTGTAAGTGTAAATGGGGATGATGGGCATGGCATCCATCAAAATAGCCTCGGCGCGACGAAAATGGGCATAGCGTTGTTCGCGCTCTTTGGCCACCGGTGCTGCTTCGTTAATTAGCTGGTCGTATTCATCGCTGTGCCAGCCGGTGCGATTATTACCGCCATCGGTGAGCCACATATCGAGAAAAGTATTGGGGTCGACGTAGTCGCCAATCCAGCCGGCGCGGGAAATCTGGAAATTGCCCGAGGCCTCGCTGTCGAGGTAAACCTTCCAGTCCTGATTATTCAGAGTGATGTCGATATTGAGATTCTTCTTCCACATTTGCTGAATGGCAACGGCGAGCTTGCGGTGGCCCTCGCTGGTGTTATACAGAATTTCGGTGGGTGGAAAGCCCTCGCCATTAGGGTAGCCCGCTTCGGCGAGCAGGGCTTTTGCTGCCGCAATATCTTCAACAAAACCCGCTTCTGTCGTGTAGCCCAGGGTATTCGGTGGCGTAAAAGTAAAGGCCGGGGTTTGCCCGCCTTTGGTGACCGTGTTGATAATTTGCTGGCGATCAACCGCCATGGCTAAAGCGCGACGTATGCGCTTATCAGCGAGGTGCTCAACCGTGGTGTTGATGCGATAAAAATAAGTGCCCAGGTAAGGTGAGATACGCAGGGCTTGCGGATTGCTCTCTTTATACACCGCGATTTTATCGGCCGGCAGTGAGCCGGTGACATGTAGCTGCCCAGCGCGAAACATGCGCTCTTCCGTCGAGACGTTTTCCGTAGGGTAAAAGCGAATCGCATGGAGTCGCACTTTATCGGCATCGTAATAAGTGGGGCTTTTCTCAATCATGACCAGGCGATTGAGATCCCACTGGGTGAGAATAAACGGGCCGTTGCCAACGAAATTGCCTGCTCGTGTCCAGCGGGTGCCGCGCTCGGCGGGCTCGCCAAACTTCTCGATAGTGGCGCGGTGTACGGGGAACATCGAATAGTGGTCGAGCAATTGCAGAAAGTAAGGCGTCGGGTTGGCGAGGGTGACTTCGAGGGTAAGGGCATCGATAGCTTTAACGCCGACCTGCGAAAAATCATCGAGCTTGCCCGTTGCATAAGCCTCGGCATTTTTGATCGGGTAATACATATACGCATAAAGATTACCCAGCGCCGGTTGCAGCGCGCGCCACCAGGACCAGGCGAAATCCTCGCTAGTGACCGGATCGCCATTCGACCAGCGGGCATCGTCGCGAATATAAAAAGTGTAGGTTTTGCCGTCGTCGCTGATCTCCCAACGCTCAGCCATACCGGGTGTTGGTTCAAGGGTAGCAGGGTCTTTCAATACCAGCCCTTCGAGCAGGCCGACAATAATATGGTGCTCGGGTACACCGGTAACAATGTGGGGGTCCAGCTCCTGGGGCTCTGCACCATTGCCCCAATGCAGGGTTTGGCTTTGCAGGCCCGTGCGGACATTGTTTTCGCCATTGCCGCAGGCGACAAGAAATAAGCAGCCAAGGGTGCAAATCAGGGTGGACAGGTAACGCCGTGGGCGCGAAAGGTTTGCTTTAAATAACAACGAGCATGGGGCCATGAAGGTATCCATGTGGTGATGGGCATTCATCGCCCGCATTCGATTATTTTCGCGGTGATACTACCTTAGCTGGCAGTGGCTTGAAAGCGTGGGCCTACTGAGCCTGAATGCCCGGTGTGTAACAGGCGGGGCAGGGGGCGGTAGACGCTTGTGGTCGGGAGTGTTTGGTATATTTTGGGCTTTGATATGGGTGTCCTGGCTGAGTTCTTATTCGGCCCGATAGGTTAACCGATCCCCTTTACTATGCAGGCACAAACAGTCGATAAAATATGTAGCTATCGCAGGTAGTTTGTGTCGGGTGCCCTCCATGGCTTTATCTCGCAATAGCTGATGTTAAGCACACCCTATGTTTGCTCAAACCCGAGATCAGGCGACACTGGCCTCTATAACAAGGAAAATAATCGCTAACTCCTTGATTTTCAAGGTGCCCGGATATGATAATGAGCCAAGGGAAAATATAAGCACAGCAAAAGATGTCTCTATGTGTCAGTTCGTCAACTATTAGAAAACCACCAGCTGCTTGTTTTTGCAGGTAATAAACTCATAGTTTTTGCGCCACTCCCTGTGAACAGGCGCCAAAGTGATATAGAGCCAGTGGCTTTACAATTCGCTGTTATTTTTTAAAAAAACGGTGCGTCAAGCAGTATTATGTAAGGCATATCATATGGAAAAGAAAGAAAAAATAATCGAATTATTTAAGAAATATGGATTTGAGTATAGGAAGCAGGCATCGAATAATGATTACTTGGCATTCACATTTAAATCCGGTTTTTTTCATAATGCAGAATTAGTCTCGTTGCTGATAGAAGATAAAGATCGAGTCGAAAAGGCAATGGAAAATGCTGCTCAAGATCTTGAAAGCTTGGGGTTTGCCACTAAAAAATCATTTTATAAGTCAATTAGTGATATTGATGAAACTTTATTTCGGGGTTTTTTTAACGTTGATGATTGGAAGAAAAAGATTAAATCTGAATATAATAATCATTGTAAGCGGATACTAAGCGTACTTCCAGAAGAAGCAGATACTTACACCTATATCGACGTGCCTTATTTAAAAAATAATAAATCAAGTAATGAAAGTATTATAAGAGATATATGTAGTTCATTAAATCAAAACGGCCCTCAATTATCAATTATTGAAGCACCTGCTGGGTTTGGTAAAACGTGTACATCGTATGAAATTATCAATCATCTTGTAGAAGATAAAGGTGAGCACCCTATACCATTCTTCACTGAATTTTCTCGTGATAGGCAGGCGAGAGTATTTAGCCATATACTTGTTCGAGAGGTTGACAAATCATTTAGTTCTGTAAATTCAGATGTTGTAATCAACGAGGTTAAAAAAGGTCGAATTGCAATCATATTAGATGGCTTCGATGAGTTGCTTCATGATAGCAGTTCAAACGATGAAAATAATGAGGCTGATGGTTTTGAAAATGCAGAGCCCATGCTTGAAACAATAAGTGAGTTGCTTACCAATAATGCAAAAATTGTTTTAACTTCACGGCGCTCAGCTATTTTTGATGGGGAGTTATTTAACGAGTGGATCGAAAGATATAAGAATCAATTTACAGTGAATAGGTACAGAATTAGCGAGCCAACGATTACAGATTGGATACCCGCGTTAAGATTAGAAGAGCTAAATAAAACCACTGTTAATGTTAATAGTTTTGCAAATCCAGTATTGTTGAGCTTTCTTAGATTTGTAAATGATGAGTATTTTAGTGAGTTGTGTGAAAAACCATATTTAATTGTTGATCGGTATTTTTTGTCAATGCTTGAGCGTGAGATGGATAGGCAGGATTTAAGGATGAATGCGAATCAGCAAGCTGAATTATTGACATTGGTTGCTTCTGATATGTGTGATCATAATTACACGTCGGACTCTAAAGAAAAAATCATTAATACAATAAAAGAAAAAGCTGGGTACATACTGAATGAGGTTAGGGCTTCATATCCACCTGTCGATAAACCCTCAATAGATAAATTAGCAACAACATTATCTAACCATGCGTTTTTTGATAGAAGTAACCAGGAAGATAGCAATATACAATTTGTCAATGAGTTCGTTTTTGGTAACTATGTTGCAAATAGTATATTGGGGTTCGATGGCGAGTGGATGGCGAGTGATGAGAGATTTATTGAGCCTGCGGTGCTTTCTTATGTGTCTAGAGATGAGGGTAATAGATTAAATCTTTGGGGTAAGCTGAATCCCATGACTGAGTTTTTAGATGCATCAACAAGAATGAAGTTTGAAGGTTTTCTAACCGGGATGATTAATGATGTTGCTTATAATGATTCAGAAATTACATCAATTTCGTTATCCCAGCAAAAAATATTTAGCCGTGGAAGCATTGAAAATTGCGTAATTAAGAACTGTACTTTTACAGGATGCTTTTTTTATTTTGATAACTTTATGGATGTTACATTTTTAAATTGTACTTTCTGGGATTGCGACTTTGAAAAAAACAATGAAAATGAGTTGGCATTTTATAACTGTAATGATAATAGTGGCTTTATAGATGGGCTTGAAAAAACAAGTGTGATCGATGCAGAAGAAAGTGAGCCTAATATTGAGCATTACATTTTAAGTAAGATATGGCCTGTTGGGCAAAGTTCAATTAAAAGTCTTCATTATTTTACGTCAAATTTATTTAAAACTGATTTATTTTCAAGAAAAGAAATAATTAAGTCAATTAAGTCTCTAAAAAGAAGTGGTTATTTAGAGGATGCCCATGATGTAAGTTTTGTTGCTATAAATAAAAATAAAATCTCTGAAATAAAATCAATATTGGGCAGGAATAACTAATATGTTTGAAATGAACTCAGAGGGGGCAAGAAAAATTATTGTAGAAAGAATATCGTGGCAATTAAATTCTGTTGGTTTAATGTTTCGTATATTTTCAAGGACAAAGTCAGATCCTTCCATAAAGAAAAAGCTATCATCTAATGATGCGTATGGTAAAACAAAGAAACTTCAAGATTTAATTGGAATTAGGGTTGTTCTTTACTTTAATGATGATATTGAGACCGTAAGAAAAATAATTTCTTCTAAATATTCTGAGCGCTCCAATGATGTAAGTATTGATGAGGTTAAGAATGATGAGTTTAAAGCCCTTAGGTACAATATCGTTTATTCTCTAGACGATGAATGTAAGGATATTTTGAGGCTAGGAGATAGCGATAACAAAATCGACTCTACTTTTGAGTTGCAAATAAGAACAATATTTTCTGAGGGTTGGCATGAGATTGAGCATGATCTACGTTATAAATGTAAATCTGACTGGGAAGGGTTTGATGAACAAAGTAGAAGATTGAATGGGGTTTATGCCTCTTTGGAAACAAACGAATGGACAATGATTAAAATTTTTGAAGAGCTTGCTTACAGTCATTATAAAAATAGTGATTGGCCAGCAATGTTTAGGCAAAAGTTTAGGCTGAAATTCATTGATACTGGCATTGATGAAAAAATTATGAATATATTTAGTGATGTAAGCGTTGTTAAAAAGTTCTTTAGGCTAGATAGAAATGTTTTAATTATGGATATGATAAAAAAGGAGTTTTATTATCCAGTAAATCTAAATAACATTATATATTTTTGCAATATAACTAGAGTGAAAGATAAAAATATCATGGATATAACTCCAAAGCTAATGATTGAAGAAATGTCTATCTAGGAATTAACAAATAGTTCCGGCGGACAATTTAAAAAGAACCTAAGGGGCATCCATTCGAAATTTTCAGTTAAATATAGAGATGTACGCCGAACTCTCAACGTTGTGGCCCCGGTTTTGACTATTGATTGCTGTGTGGTTGTGTAAACCTCCTCTTTTTAGTGGCGTCCTAAATTAGAGTTTTCCAGCAGCTCATGTTGGGCCAAATATTCCCAGGGTGTAAGATCATGGAGGGAATCGTGAGGCCGTTCTTCATTGTATCCGTGCTCCCAATCTGCCGTTAATTCTCGCGCGTCCGTCAATGTGCTGAAGACGTGCATATTTAAAATTTCATCGCGGTAGGTACAATTAAAGCACTTAATGTAGGCGTTTTTCGTCTGCGTGCCGGGCTTGGTGAACTCCAGTTGTATGGCGTGTGAGATGGAATAGTTAGAATGAACAAAAGGTGGCAAAGGAATATAGATATCTACATGGGGCTGGACGTAAAGAAAGCTAAAACATGGGGGGGAGAAAAAAGTTGTTATTCGCTGGTCAAAAAAACCATCATGACAAATCGCCCCAGTTGGCCCTGTTTTATGTTGCGATCTTTGTAAAAAAGCTGTCAAACGACACCGAAATGTTCTGCAGTTGGGCAAGAACGCTATACTTACGAGGAGCATCGACATGCGTGAAAGTTACGATTTTTCAAACTCTGCCCCTAACCCCTACGCTCAGAAACTGAAGAAGCAAATTACGATTCGCCTGGATGAAGAGACGATTTCATATTTCAAAGCTATGGCTGAAGACAAGGGGATTCCCTACCAAAGTCTGATTAATTTGTATCTGCGCGATTGCGCCCAATCTCACCGTGACCTTCAATTGCAATGGCAGTAGTGTAGGCAGATAACAAGCGCAAACAGTCGGGAAACTGTGTGCTGCGTTAAAAGTTCTGTTGCTGCAGGCCTTCGTTCCTCAGTGCCGATCAATCTCAATAATCCAGTTGCATTCGCCCCGTGAAATCACCATAATCCGCACCGCTATGGTGACCCTTGTCGGTCCCCCCGCAATGAACGTCTGTAAACTCCGCCAGGCCCGGAAGGGAGCAACGGTAGCAGATAATTCGTGTGCTGGGG
>MAAC01017483.1_pt1 | contig 65704 bp, 67 predicted proteins | sample 1115981 | NCBI WGS metagenome assembly MAAC01 (sample SAMN04961126, study PRJNA320927) | seawater metagenome | isolation source: sample BD02T64 sea water enriched with oil for 64 days | place: USA:Gulf of Mexico | collected 2013-07-27 | reverse complement strand
CTGCGATTTTAATAACGTTTCTTCTTGTATTGTCCTTTGTTGCAATGACATTTCAACTGGCAGTGTTACAATAGTCACTATGACTTTCTTCTCAAAGATACGGGTTTCGATGAATGGTATATCTGTCGATAAACGGTATTCACCGACAGAAGATTTCTATCCGCCGAAAATCTTCAAAGCAGGGATGCAAACTGAGATATGTTTGTGCTATAAATAATTCAAACCGTAAAACAACTAATATAAAAACTGGTATAATTATTCCCTGTTACAACGAGGAAGATCGATTGAACCAAAAAGCATTCGTAAGCTTCATTAAGGAAAATAAGGATTACCATCTTTGTTTTCCTTAATGACGGAAGTAAAGACAATACGATTAAAGTGCTTCAGGAAATGAAAAATCAAGCAACTAATAACATTAGTGAGATGTCTAAATCAAAAAAGAAATAATTTACATAATAATATTAACCTATAGTGTTTTACTTATGGAAGTTTATATTCAATACTCATTTAAAAACATTTCATTTTACGCAAAAGTACTGAGCTTCGTTTTAGTACTTTTTTCATGGAATGGTGTTTCACAAAATTTATTAACCAATCCAGGTCTTAATGTGGCCGCAGTAGATTGTACTGGTAACTTTCCACAAGCAAATACTTCACCAGATAGCTGGAGTCAACTGTCAACTCCTGATAGATCCACTGAAGTGACACGTGCTTTTCATTCACAATTTGAATCTCGGACAGCATCTCCAAGTGGGGGTTGCTATTTTGGATTTAGATCTTTAGGTGCAGGGGTCTTTGAGGGTATTGAACAACCAGTAACAGTTGTTGGTGGGGAAACATATACATTTTCCTTCTACTATATGATAGAAACAAGACCGGGAGCAACTACTTGCGTTCCAGTGCTTGAATTTAGATTAGATGGCAACCTTATTCAAACATTCCCACCTCCACCAGCAGAGAATGTTTGGATACGTCCACCGGGAACATTTGTAGCACCTGTTTCTGGAACTTTTACATTTACCTTTGTTGCCGGGGGAGGATGTAGAGAGACTTGGAATTTTGTAGATGATTTGGATTTACGACTGGCCTGTACGGCTACAGGAATTATATTGACTAATCAATCGGCTTGTAATGACAACGGTACTACAGGAACGGAAACAGATGATTTCTTTACCGCCGATGTAATAGTAACATATTTTAACCCACCACCAGGAGGTACTTTAGATTTAACAGGTGACGGAACCGCTTCTGTAGCTGTTGGTTCTCTGGATTCTACTACATCTCACACTTTTGTCGGCGTGCAATTTCCAGCAGATGGTGGTGCGATAGACCTTACAGCAACATTTTCAGGGGATCCTGCCTGTAGTTTCAATGAGCCAAATGCAGGGGTCGCTCCGGGGCCTTGTAGTGTGCCACCTTGCGATGTTTCAGACATAACCACCACGAATCTTTCCGCTTGTAATGATAACGGGGCTGGGGCAAATCCAAACGATGACTTTTTTACAGCCGATGTTTCAGTGATTTTCACTAATCCACCTCCAACAGGAACCTTAGATCTTACAGGAGATGGCACAGCAAGTGTAGCGGTAGGTTCATTAGACACTGCCACCACACATACATTTTTAGGAGTTCAAATGCCAGCAGATGGTGGTTTAATAACTTTAACAGCGGGATTCTCAAATGATGCCCCTTGTACGTCTACAAAATTTGCGGGAACAGCTCCGGTTTCTTGTAGTGTTCCATCAGCAGATCTACAGACTGTAAAGATACTTACTAGTGGAAATCCTATACCTGCAGAAGCAGATATAGTAACATTTACTATCACCGTTACGAATAATGGGCCAGATACTGCAACTAATATTTCTTTAGACGACATTATACCAATTGGTCTTACACCTACTGGAAATAATGGAAATGTAAGCTCAGGTAGTTATACCTCTCCTTCTTGGACAATTCCAAATCTAACAAATGGTGCTAGTGCAACTCTTACGATCGAAGGAACTGTAAATGTTGGTCAAGATGGTAATACAATTACAAATATAACTTCTGCTGCCGAAGGAGATCAAAATGATCCAACAACTGCAGGAGATGATCTTACAGAGTCAGTTACAATAGTTGGATGCCTTGACACAGATGGAGATGGCACCTGTGATTCTATTGATCCAGATCCCAATGATCCTTGTGTGGATGATGGAACCATAGGAGATGAGGATACTTCTAATCCAATATGGCAAGTCGCGGATTGTGATGGTGATGGCGAGACCAACGGAACGGAAGCTACCAATGGAACAGATCCATTTGATCCTTGTAGTGTTACGAATCCAACGGTTCAAGTAGATCCGATGAATCCAGGAAGTTCAGAACAAGCCGCATACGATATTTGGGCTGCCGCTGATTGTGACGGTGATGGTGTAACCAACGGACAAGAAGTAATAGATGCCACAGATCCATTTAATCCGTGTGATTATAGCCCAGTTCTAGTAACTCTTCCTCAAACAACAATGTGGTTATTAGCCGATTGTGATGGTGACGGAACTAGTAATGGACAAGAAGTAATAGATGGAACCGATCCAATGGATCCGTGTAGCGTAACTAATCAAACGGTTCAAATAGATCCGATGAATCCTGGAAGTCCAGAGCAAGCTGCATATGATATATGGGCCGCTGCCGATTGTGACGGTGATGGTGAGACTAACGGTGAAGAAGTAACCAACGGTACCGATCCTCAGGATCCTTGTAGTCTAACTGTTGCTACGATTCCAGATCCTACAGATCCAAACTATGCTATATGGGCTGCTGCTGATTGTGATGGTGATGGTGAGACCAATGGAACAGAAGTTACCAATGGAACAGATCCATTTGATCCTTGTAGTGTAACAATTGCTACGATTCCAGATCCTGCAGATCCAAACTATGGTGTATGGGCAGCTGCGGATTGTGATGGTGATGGCGAGACCAACGGAACGGAAGCTACCAATGGAACAGATCCAGTTGATCCTTGTAGTGTTACGAATCCAACGGTTCAAGTAGATCCGATGAATCCAGGAAGTTCTGAGCAAGCTGCATATGATGTATGGGCTGCTGCGGACTGTGATGGTGATGGTGTAACCAACGGACAAGAAGTAATAGATGCCACAGATCCAAATGATCCTTGTGATTACTTAGCTGCTAGTCAAGATATTTCAATAGTAACTCCAGAGTGGGAAGCATTAGATTGTGATGGCGACGGAGTAACCAATGGTGATGAGATTACCGATGGAACAGATCCACAAGACCCTTGTAATTATATGACAGGAAGTGTAAGAACGGACAAGAGATACTAGACGGAACCGATCCATTAGATTTATGTGATTTAGTATTCACAAGTCAGACAGTACCACCTAGCCAAGAATGGTTAGATGCGGATTGTGATGGCGATGGAGTGACTAATGGACAAGAAGTACTAGATGGTACGGATCCAGTTGATCCTTGTGATTTCATATTAACAAGTCAAACAGTACCACCTAGCCAAGAATGGTTGGATGCGGATTGTGATGGTGATGGTGTTACCAATGGTGATGAACTTGCCGATGGTACAGATCCATTAGATAATTGTGATTTAATATTCACAAGCCAAACAGTTCCACCGAGTCAAGAATGGTTGGATGGAGACTGTGATGGTGATGGGTAACGAGATTATTGACGGTACAGATCCAACAGATCCTTGTGACTTTATGTTATCAAGTCAGACATTACCAACGACTCCAGATTGGGAAGCGCTTGATTGTGATGGAGACGGAGTAACCAACGGACAAGAGATACTAGACGGAACCGATCCATTAGATGAATGTGATTTAGTATTCACAAGTCAGACAGTACCACCTAGCCAAGAATGGTTGGATGGCGATTGTGATAGTGATGGATTGCCTAATGAGGTTGAAATTGAGATTGGAACAGATCCTAATAATCCTGATACAGATGGTGATGGTGTAACAGATGGTGATGAAGAGATAGAGGGTACAGACCCCTTAGATCCATGTGACTTCAATTATGGTAGTCAAACAGTTGATCCTTCAATTGAATGGGGAACGCTAGACTGTGATGGTGATGGAGTTCCTAATGATCAAGAAGTTGAAGATGGAGCAGATCCGACAGATCCTTGTGACTTTAATACGGATAGTCAAGATATTAGTATTGTAACCGTTGAATGGTTAGAGTTAGATTGTGATGGTGACGGAATTCCAAATGATCAAGAGATTGGAGATGATAATGACGATGACGATCCTGATTATAATGATCCTAATAATGGAGACCCTAACGCTGAAGATGAACTTGAAATCTTCGATATAATGACGCCAGATGATGATGGACTAAATGATGTCTTTGTTATTAGAGGAATTCATAATTATCCTAATAATACTGTTGAAATATATAACAGATGGGGTGTTAAGGTATATGGCACTAAGGGTTATGGAATAGGAGACAACTTCTTTAGAGGGGTTTCCAATGGCCGCTCTACTGTTGATGACGGACAATTGTTACCAGTTGGTACGTACTACTATCTAATAAGATATGAGAACGACCAAAGTGTTACAAAACGTCTTGCTGGACCATTATATATTAATAGAAAATAAACTCATATAAAAAATACCTCCTGAGTATTTAAAGCATCTCGGGAGGTTAAAATTTAAACTTATGAAAAATAATTATTTAGCAATTTTAGTTCTAATGGTTTTAGGGTTTTGCTCTACTGATATTACCGCGCAACAAGAAGCGCAGTACACGCATTATATGTACAATCCTTTAAGTATTAATCCAGCGTACGCCGGAACGAGAGAGGTCTTTAGTATATTAGGGTTAGCTAGATCCCAATGGGTTGGTTTAGATGGAGCTCCAAAAACAGGAACTTTTTCAATGCACTCTCCAGTGGGTAAAAGAGTTGGTCTTGGATTGAATATTGTTCATGATGAAATTTTTATTCAGAAGGAAACATATATTGATATTGATTTTAGTTATACTATTGATGTTTCGGAAAGAGGAAAGCTATCCTTTGGAGTTAAAGGAGGAGCTCAGCTCTTAGATATTAATTCAAATAGAGCCAATAAAGGACCATATGATATAGGAGACTCGTCCGCGGATATAAATATTGATAATAGATTTAAACCACAAATTGGTGCAGGAGCTTTTTATTATGGAGAGCGTTTCTATCTGGGATTAAGTGTTCCGAATATTTTAACAACCAATCACTTTGATCGATCTGCACTTTCAGATACGAATAATACCGTAACCCTTTCAAGATCTTCAATTGCCGAAGAACGTATTCATTACTATTTGTTAACTGGATATGTGTTTGACATCAATGAAGATATAAAGTTAAAGCCAGCTTTACTTACAAAGGCCACGGTGGGAGCACCATTACAGCTTGACGTTTCGGCTACTTTCCTTATATATGACAAGCTTAGTATTGGGGGAGCTTATCGATGGAGTGCAGCGCTTAGTGCTATGGTTGGTTTTCAATTAAGCGACCAGTTGATGTTAGGTGTAGGGTATGATCAAGAAACAACAGCGTTGCATCGTTATAACGATGGTTCCTATGAGGTGTTTTTACGTTATGAGTTATTCAAGCGAAATGATAAAATGAAAAATCCAAGATTCTTTTAAACCATATGACTATGATTTTAAAAATAAAACACTCGATATTATTGCTTGTTTCTTGTTTGTTGTTGTCAACTGTTTCTGTTGCACAAAATGAGAATACAAAGGCGCAAGAAAAAATTGAGAAAAAAGCGGCAAAAGAGAAAAGAAAGGCTGAAAAAGCAAGGATCAAAGTCAAAAGTGGCAAAGAAGCTCGTGGCGATAAACATTATGATAATTTTGCATATGTAGATGCTCGTGAGAGCTATTTGAAGCTGGCTGAGACTGGATATCGTTCGGTTGATATGTTATCTAAATTGGGAGACTCTTATTATTTCACTGGCGATTTAGAGAATGCCGAAAAATGGTATGGCGTTTTATATTCTTTTTCCGAAGATGTGGAGCCAGAATACCTATACCGCTATGCCCAATCGTTAAAGAGTATTGGAAAGTATGAATCTTCGGATAAGGTGATGGAAAAAATGAAGGAGGTAAGTGCCGCAGATGGCAGAGCAGCGCTTTTTTCGGACGAAAGAAACTATCTCGATTTAATTGAACTACAATCTGGACGTTTTGTTTTGAGCAATGTGGCTTTCAATTCTGAACTTTCCGATTTTGCTCCTGTCTTTAATGGAGCTGAAATAGTATTTGCTTCCAACAGACCAACTAGAGGATCTTCGAATCTAACGCATGATTGGAACGATCAACCTTTTACAGAATTATATAGAGTTAGCGGATCAAGTTCGGCAGAGCCTAAAAGATTGGCTAGCGAGTTAAATACAAAATATCATGAATCCACGGCTTGTTTTACTAAGGATGGTCAGACGATATATTTTACCCGTAACAACTATACCAATAGTAAATTTCAAAAAGACGGTGAAGGTATTAATCATTTGAAGTTATATAAAGCGACAAGATCTGGAAACGGATGGGGAAAAGCGAGTGAACTTCCTTTTAACAGCAATAGTTATTCTGTTACGCATCCAGCATTGAGTCCAGATGAGAAAACACTTTACTTTGCAAGTGATATGCCTGGAGGAAAAGGGATGTCAGATTTATATACGGTAAGTATTGATGGTGATAGTTATGGACCTCCTCAACCTCTTGGAAATGGAATTAATACAGAAGGGCGCGAAACTTTTCCTTTTGTTGACAGCAATGGAGAGTTATACTTTGCTTCCGATGGACACGTTGGTCTTGGAGGTCTTGATATTTTTGTTGTTGAAAAGAACGATGAAGGGGAATTTGAACAGGGATATAATATTGGACGACCTATCAATGGTCCCAAAGATGATTTTACATTTGTTATAAACAACCTTACTGGCTTGGGGTATTTTGCATCCAACAGAGAGGGTGGTATGGGAGCTGATGATATCTATGGATTTCAACAGATAAGCCCTTTGATAGTCAGATGTACTCAATTATCTAAAGGAGTGGTGAGAGATAAAAATTCTGGCGCTTTACTACCAGGAGCTTTAGTTACACTATACAAAGACGATGCTAAAATAGAGAGCGTTATTGCTGATGCTAATGCAGCTTTTTCATTTACCGTGGACTGTAGTGCAAACTATAAGGTGGTAGGTACCAAACTCGGATATTCTCAGGATAGTGAGAGTTTTGTAACTACAGATGAGACTGATCTAGAATTAGACATGACCCTTATATTACAAGATCAAGACATTGTAGAGGTTGATGGTAAAGATCTAATAAATATAAACCTTATTTATTTTGACCTTGACAAATCTTTTATCAGACCAGACGCAGCGAAGGAACTTGAAAAAGTAATCCAAGTAATGAAAAGGTATCCACAAATGGTTGTTCAATTAGGATCACATACCGATTCTAGAAATACTCACGAATATAACTGGGCTTTATCAAACAGAAGAGCTGCTTCATCATTACAATACATCATATCTAAAGGTATTGAAAGAAACAGAATCTTTGGATCAGGATATGGAGAAACTCAACTGGTTAATAAGTGTGCAGATACGGTACAGTGCTCTGAAGAAGAACACCAACTTAACAGAAGAACAGAATTTGTTATCATTAGGTATTAAAGCAATAGTGAGTAACTTCTATGCCTTTCATAATTCCCACATTTTTAGTGCGAATTTTTCCAGCAGAATCTATTAAGCCGTTCATTAATATTCCGTGTGCTTTCTCTAAATCTTTCAGCCTGTTAGGATTGAATAATTGTAATTGTTCATACACTCTTATAACATTTTGGCCATCAACAATATCCTTTTGTAGTGCAAGTACTCTTTTGTTATCTAAAATAGCCGTAATCTGTTCTTCCGAAAGTGTATTTCCTTCAATTTCTAGTGAAGGCTGAATTGTCTTAATACGATTCTTTTTACGTAACTCTGTTGGGGGGTTTGTACAAATGACTTGCGTTAATCTCTCCTATTTTTTCTGAAATAGTCGCAACTAAGCGTAAGATAGTTTCTGTAATTTGGTAAGGAGGCTTCACTTTTTGATAGTATCAAATGATACTATCAAAGGCAAGAATATTATTTAATAAACCTATTTTTAAAATCACTTTCTAATTGCGTATAAAATGATTTCCTCCCATTTCTATCATATCTTTGTTTAGTATAATGATATATAAAATTGTGCGTCTAATTCCATTATACAAATATTAACAACTTCTTGATTTTTTTTTAATCATAGTAACTGTAAAGACTTATGAAATATTTTTTAATTATTATGTTACTAGTTATTGCAAATTCATGTGGAATCAACTATGAATATAATGAATTAAGAAGAGATATATTTGAGTTTACATGAACAACTTTTTGAAGAAAGAACTTGGCAAGTTGACTTTTGGAAAATGAAATAAGTGGAAACAAAAAAAGCCTCTCCATTCGGAAAAGCTTCTCATCGGTCTATTTCTAAACCACAAGTTACATTTCTGTAACTCAACACAACATCTTCAGTACCGCATTTGTTGCGGTATCTTGCGGTCTGGACGAGACTCGAACTCGCGACCCCCTGCGTGACAGGCAGGTATTCTAACCAACTGAACTACCAGACCGTGCTAATATTTTATAGACTTTGAAAGCTTGTCTTTGCTCTATTGCTAGAAGCGATGGCAAATATACATCCCTTATTCATTATGACAAACATTTTTTTTAAAAATATTTTATATGTTTGATTTTGGTCACCTTGAGGGAGAAATATGCCGTAATAAATATATGTCAACGGGTTTCATATTATTTATTCATTTTTTGCTTGACCCAATACAGAATCTAAGCCCGTCTGGCCGCAGGTATGATTACTTGTATTCATTTTCTTTATATGATTAAAGAAAATGAATCAAAAGAAAAGACACCGTTTTAAAGGTATTTTTGCTTTGCAAAACCGAATCGAAAACTCCGTACTCGAAAAATCGAGCTGCACCTCGGAGCTTTTCTCCTCTATACTCTTAAAACTGGTTAAAAATTTATGTTTGTAATCTGTTACCCAAACTTCTGGCGCTCCACCAAATAGGTGGTCAAAATCTTATTGAAATGCTCATTGATATCCACAGGAACATACTTTATTCGGTACTGTCCGCAGCGCATTTCTAAATCCGTGAAGTATTTCTGTACTGCCGCTTCGTAATTCTCCTTAATAGTATCGGCATATAAATTCACATGCTCCCCAGTTTCAACATCTACAAAACGCTTTGGCCGATTGCTAAAATCAAACTGCAACTCGGTAGACTTGTCATACGTATGAAACAAAACCACCTCGTGCTTATTGTATTTTAAATGCTGCAAGGCCTCAAACAATTTTTCTTCCTCAGTATCGCTCTGAAACATATCGGTGAACAAAAAAACCAACGATCGCCGCTTTAATTTTTCAGCAATTAAATGCAAATGACTATAGGTTTTTGTTAGTATTTTCTCATTTGATCGTGATATTGCATTATTAAGATTACCCAAAATCATTTGATGATGTCGCTCACTGCCCTTTTCCGAAGTATAAAACTCATAGCGGTCACTATAAATACTAGCTCCAACAGCATCACGCTGCCGTTTCAGTAAGTTCATAATAGCAGCACTCGCCAATACCGAAAATCCAACCTTATTCAATGAATTAATATTAAATTCTTTCAGTTTTGGATAATGCATCGAACTACTATTGTCAATTATTAAATGACAGCGTAAATTCGTTTCTTCCTCATAGCGCTTCGTATATAACTTATCGGTTTTAGCAAAAAGCTTCCAATCGATATGTTTGGTGCTTTCGCCATTATTGTAAATTTTATGTTCAGCGAATTCGGCAGAGAAGCCGTGAAATGGGCTTTTATGTAATCCAGAAATAAACCCCTCTACTACTTGTGTAGCGAGTAACTCCAGGTTTTTAAAACCTGTAATTTCGTTTATTTCTTTTTCTATATTCATATAAGCTTAAACCTAATGTTTTATTCTGTCCATTTTCTTTGCTCGTCCAAAGAAAACGAACCAAAAGAAAAGACACCTTTTATAAGGCATTTTTCAATAAACTGAAAACCACTTCCAAAACTCCACATCCGCACTTAGCGGATTGAACTTCAGAGCTTTTGTAAGCATATGCTAAATAAAAGGGCAAAAGAAAATAGGTTATTTCGCAATCCCATCAACAATTCCATAGTCCGCAGACTCCTCTGCTCCCATCCAATGATCACGATTAAAATCTTTCATTACCTTATCGAATTTTTGTCCGCAATTCTTTGCCAAAATCTTAGCACTTAGCTCTTTGGTCTTGATGATCTCTTGAGCAGTAATTTCAATATCACTTGCTTGTCCACGAGCACCGCCACTTGGCTGATGAATCATCACGCGAGCGTGTGGCTGAATAAAACGTCTTCCTTTTTTTCCAGCAGAAAGCAATATACTTCCCATCGAAGCCGCTAAACCAGTACATACAGTAGACACTGGACTTTTTATAGATTGAATCGTATCATACATTGAGAATCCGCTGGTCACAAAACCCCCTGGGCTATTAATATAAAAGGTGATCTCATCGTGATTCAATGAGTCTAAATACATCAAACGATCCACCACATGCTTTGCGCTTTTATCATCTACCATTCCCCATAAAAAAATCTTGCGATCTTCCAATAACTGACTGTCGATCCTATCTTGAACTTTATTTTTCTTTTCCATACCTAAACCCGCCTTTGACGGATATCTTTTTAATTATACTTTAGAGTTCATCGGACTATAAAAATCCGTTATTTCTATCTCACTAAAATAAGAAAAGGCTCAGCATAACACCAAGCCTTTTGACTCTTAATTTTATTTTATCATCCCTAACTATTGCTAAGGACCATCTTGCAATGAGTTACAGTAACGTATCGATCGCCTCTGCATAGGTAGCCTTAGGCGCAACACCAACCTGGCGTCCTACTAATTCTCCATTGTTAAATATCAAAACGGTAGGAATATTACGAACACCGTATTTCGCAGCGAATTCTTGATTTGCATCAACATCTACTTTCCCTACAACAGCCCTGCCATCATATTCTTCACTAATTTGATCGATCACTGGACCAACCATTCTACAAGGTCCACACCAAGCAGCCCAAAAATCTACTACTACTGGTTTGTCACTTTTTAATACTGTTTCTTCAAACGTTGCGTCTGTTATTTCTAAAGCCATAATTTTAATTTTAATTACTATGCAAAAGTAGTCAAAAATTATTCCAAACCTTACAGCCAAAGTATTTGTTTGACCTATGTAAGTATCGATTAATTTTATTATAATAATGCGGGACTCCTCTTTCTCTGCCTTGAACGGATACAGAGGATCGGGCTTTCGGCTATATCTTTTATTTGCCTCCTTGAGCGCAGTCGAAAAGTCGTTGACAAAAAAAGGATGCCACCTCTACCTGCCTGTAGGCAGGTCCCTGCCCGAGGTAGCTATACTCTTAATTCAACTTATAACTTACCTGTTGTTTTTGTAACTCATCCAGCAATTCTTGAGAGATATTCACCTTCTGTTTTCTACTTGGCATATTCAGTTTTACCTTATTCTCCAATTCGTAAATCACAAAATGCAAATGCTTGTCTCCTTTATGAGTGGTAAATAATTCCTTCAGCAATTCAATTCTATCTTCCTGCAATTCTTCAATTGGCATTTGTATGGTGAGTTTCCTTGCCTGACTATCCATAACATCATGCAACAACTGCATGCTGTTGTATTGAATTCTTGGATCTCCCTTCTTCCCTGTATCTCGATTCACCCAACCTTCTTTAATAAAGACCCTTCCGTAGATAAAAGAATTAGGCACTAAAAAGTGACGGAATTTTAAATATTCTTCTCCGAAAATCTTAAACTCAAAACTATCATCATAATCTTCCACCGTAAAAATTGCCCATCCTTTTCCGGCCTTCGATTCTCTATGCTGTACATCACTCACTACACCTCCAAAGCACAATTCTCGATTCACAAATTTCTCTAGATCGTTAAAATCAGACACCTTGCAATTACAGAAATTTTCCACCTCGGTTTTAAAATCATCAAGAGGGTGACCACTAATATAAACGCCAACGACTTCTTTTTCTAGTTTCAATTTCTTCATCGTTCCCCATTCCTCACAAGGAGGAACTTCGGGTTCCGGAATTTGTACTTCACTAGCATCTCCAAACATACTCACCTGAGATGAATTCTGGGTTTCCTGGTATTTATTTGCATATTTCAAAACCTTCTCCAAAAACATAACACCATCTCCATCATCGTGTAAATATTGCGCTCTATGCGTATCAAAACTATCAAAACCACCTGCCAATGCTAAATTCTCAAAGGCCTTTTTATTGGCAGCTCGTAAATCAATACGCTTAGATAAATCAAAAATCGATTTATATTTTCCATCTTTTCTATGTTCCACAATAGTGGCAACCGCATTTCCTCCAACTCCTTTAATAGCTCCCATTCCAAACCGTATTGCACCTTGATCATTTACCGTGAACTTATAGAAAGACTCATTTACATCTGGTCCTAACACTTCGATTCCTGAGCGCTTGCACTCCTCCATAAAGAAGGTTACCTGCTTAATATCGCTCATATTATTAGAAAGTACCGCCGCCATATATTCGGCTGGATAATGTGCTTTCAAATAAGCCGTCTGATAAGCGATCCAAGCGTAGCAAGTGGAGTGGGATTTATTAAAAGCATAACTTGCAAAGGCTTCCCAATCTTTCCAAATTTTCTCTAACTTTTCTGTATCGTGTCCTTTTTCTTCAGCTTGCTTAATAAACTGCGGTTTCATCTTGTCAAGTACCGCCTTTTGTTTTTTACCCATCGCTTTCCGAAGTACATCGGCTTCACCTTTCGTAAAACCTGCTAACTTCTGTGACAACAACATCACTTGCTCCTGGTAAACCGTAATTCCGTAGGTCTCATCAAGATATTCCTCCATTGCCGGAAGATCATATTCTATTTCTTCCTCCCCATTTTTCCGTCTAATAAAACTCGGGATATACTCCAAAGGTCCTGGTCGATACAAGGCGTTCATTGCAATTAAATCCGCAAAAACTGTAGGTTTCAACTCTTTCATATACTTCTGCATTCCTGCAGATTCGTACTGAAATATCCCAACCGTTTCACCTCTCTGGAAAAGCTCATATGTTGTCTCATCATCCAGAGGAAAGGAATCTGGGTCCAGATCAATGTCATGTTTATGCTTCACTAGTTTTACAGTGTCCTTGATAAGGGTCAAGGTTTTCAATCCCAAGAAGTCCATTTTCAACAATCCAGCACTTTCTACAACAGAGTTATCAAATTGCGTAACATACAAATCACTGTCCTTGGCTGTCGCCACTGGAACGAAATCGGTAATATCGCTAGGTGTAATAATGACCCCGCAAGCGTGAATTCCTGTGTTTCTTACAGAACCTTCCAATACCTTTGCCTGATTGATTGTCTGAGCTTCTAGATCATTTCCTTCTGAAAGGTTCAAAAGCTCATTCACCTTTGGCAACTCGTCACTTCTAAACTTTTTCCGAAGCTCTTGATCGCTCAAACCAAAAATCTTATTGAGCTTGGTCATATTTGGAATCAGCTTAGAAATACGATCCGCATCACCTAGAGGCAAATCCAGAACACGAGCGGTGTCTCGAATCGAAGACTTCGCGGCCATGGTTCCATAGGTGATAATTTGCGCTACCTGATTGCTTCCGTATTTGTTAATCACATAATCCATGACACGACTTCGACCTTCGTCATCAAAATCAATATCAATATCAGGCATACTCACACGATCAGGATTCAAGAAACGCTCAAAAAGTAAGTCGTACTTTATCGGGTCTATATTTGTAATCCAAAGGCAATAGGCAACTGCACTACCTGCTGCAGAACCACGTCCCGGTCCAACAGAAACATCCATGTTCCTAGCTTCTCTTATAAAATCTTCGGTAATCAAGAAGTAACCTGGATATCCGGTTTTTTCAATTACCTCCAATTCGAAATTAAGACGCTCTTCTATTTCGGGAGTGAGGTCTGGATATCGTTTTCTGGCACCCAAAAAGGTGAGATGTTTTAAGTAGACATTCTCCCCTCTTTTCCCGCCATCAGCCTTATCATCTGGATTTAAAAATTCTTTAGGAATATCAAATTTAGGGAGTAATACGTCTCTTACTAAGGTAAAAGATTCTATTTTTTCAACTACTTCAGCAATGTTACTAATCGCCTCTGGAAGATCTTTAAACAAGGTCTTCATCTCATCCTGACTCTTAAAGTAATACTCTTGATTAGGAAGACCATATCGATATCCTCGCCCTCGACCAATTGGTGTGGCCTGCTTTTCACCATCTTTTACACATAATAAAATATCGTGAGCATTGGCATTTCCCTTGTCTACATAATAGGTATTATTACAAGCGACCAACTTTATCTCATGCTTCTTGGATAAAGCAATCAAAACCGTATTTACACGATCCTCATCCTCCTGATTGTGACGCAATATTTCCAAATAGAAATCTTTGCCAAACTCCTCTTTCCACCAAAGCAATGCCTCTTCGGCTTGCTTCTCACCAATATTTAATATCTTACTAGAAACCTCTCCGTACATACCTCCAGAAAGCACTATAATATCGTCTTTGTACTTCTTGATTACCTCTCTATCGATCCGAGGCACATAGTAGAAACCATCCGTGTATGCAATAGAAGCCATTTTAGCAAGATTGTGATACCCTTTCTTATTCTTGGCGAGCAAAACCAATTGATAGCCATTATCTTTTTGTGATTTGTTTAGATGGTCATCGCAAACAAAAAACTCACAACCCACAATCCCTTTTAAAGGAACAGGTTCCTTAGGTTTATCAGGCACAACCCCTTCAAAATCTGTAGCAGTATCATCAACGTCTTGATATTGAGCCAACTTAGTATTATAAGAAGCCAAGGCCGATTTGTTATAATCATTTACGGCCTTTACAAAATGAAAGGCGCCCATCATGTTTCCACTGTCTGTAAGGGCAACCGCTGGCATTTCTTTAGCAATGGCAGCTTTAACCAAATCCTGTGTACTTATTGTTGACTGAAGAATAGAAAACTGGGAGTGGTTGTGCAAATGCGCAAATGGTGTTTCAAGGAGAGACGCTAGGTTTTCGTCTATTTCTTCGGAAGAAATTTCAACAGTCTCAATAGCAGCTTCCAGTTCCTTTCGAATCTTATCCGAAGCCTTTTTAAGGTTTATATGCTTGAGACCAATAAGAGCTACCTCCTTTGGATTCTTTTCCGTAAAATTTTCAAAATAATCTGGTTGAACATCCAACCCTTCAATAGTGAAAATCTGACGGCGCACTAACTCTAAGAAACAACGTGTCGTAGCCTCCACATCCGCAGTGGCGTTATGAGCTTCTGAAAAGGGCTGTTTAAACAAAAACTCGTGCAACTCAGTAAGTGTTGGAAGTTTAAACTTTCCTCCACGACCTCCAGGAAGTTGACACAAAGTTGCTGTTGTTTCGGTACAGGTGTCTAGAACTGGGAAGTCTAGAAGTGAGTTCTCTAAACCTAACCTATGGTATTCGGCTCCCATAATATTGAGATCAAAACCTACGTTCTGACCAACAATAAATTTTGTTTTTGAAAGAGCTTCATTAAATTTTTCAATTACTTCAGAAAGCGATATTCCTTCTTTCTGTGCCAACTCTGTTGAAATACCATGAATTTTTTCGGCATCGAAAGGAATATTAAACCCTTCAGGGTTTACCAAGTAATCCTGGTGTTCGATAACATTTCCCATCGCATCGTGTAGTTGCCATGCAATTTGTATACAACGAGGCCAGTTATCACTATCGGTTAGCGGGGCGTTCCAATTCCGGGGGAGTCCGGTGGTTTCAGTATCAAAAATTAAAAACATACAAAGGGATTACTAGGGAAAATCTTCCGAAGTAAAAATAGAAAAACCCTCGTACAAAGGGAAGCAAAGTTGTGAACAGTTAGCATCTTTTATGAACAAAAAAGCCCTTGATGTTCATCAAGAGCCTCTTATCATTTAGGTAAGCTTTTCGTTAGTTCTCTGGGGTGTTGTCAACCATTGTAAATGGAACAGCATAAAAAAGTCCTTTATGAACAACAGTTGTGTCCTTTCCTGGTATAACGCAGTTAAATTCAAAACGTCCAGAAACCTCTTACCTGTTATCACTTCGTGAAGTAATAGTGATTGTTCCTTCACTACCTTCAGTATCTGTTGTTACAACATTTCCTTCGGCATCCTTAAAGCTTGCGTAGCTCTTTGAATCAAAGTCCAACCTCATATTTCTTCTGACCCCTCCATTGTGTATGCAGAATCAATTCTTGATCATCAGATTGGCCAGTAATGGTTATGGACAAATTATCTTCATCCATTGTAGCGGTCGCATCAAATGCCTTGAAAAAATCTGATTCAATATTTGCTTGTAGGGCAGCTGTATTGGTTTCCGTTTTCTCGCAGGCCTGTAGTAAAAGCGCTGCAAAAAGTATCATAAGTATATTTTTCATAATAATTGTATAAGTAAATTAATACAATAGCACGAAAAATATCGATAAAGCGCGGATAATTACGTTAAAAATATGTTCATTGTAGGCGTAGTACCTCTAAACTAACATTTACTACAATAATTAAACCTTCTAATTACTGATAAAACACATTAAATTGACCTAGAGTCACGCTCCTGTTTTCTGTTTGGAACGAAAAAGTACCTTTCACACGTTTAATGGCAGGTTGATGCTGAAACACAATGATATTTCCTGAAACTGCATCTTCTTCTCCATCTCCACCTGTATATCTTACAATAAATCCTGGCTCAGGCAACGTTACAATAGTACCTGCTTGAATATCCAAAGGTAGTTTTATCTGAATCTCTCTATTTATAGTTGTAGCGCTAATAAATATGTAGTCCCCGTCTTCAAGAGCACTAACTTCAAACGGGTTAAACGGAATTCCATCTATCGCCGAAGCAAAGGTGCCAGCATTGGTAGTCGGATCAACAGAAGCGTCTTCTGGGCTATCAACAAACCTTGTAACTTGAATCCTATAAAAGAGTCCTTCAGACACCTTTAATGTATCAACACCTTGAAGAATTGCTTTAAACCTAAAGTATCCTGAAACTATTTCCTCATCCCTATTCCAATCGGTAATAGTTATAACTCCAGCGCCATCCGGATTTGTAAAATAAGTGTCATCATTAGAATTTTCAAACAAAGCATAGTTTTCAGAGTTTCCTCCAAGATTATAGGAACCTTCATTTAAGCTTGGGACTTTCATTGTCAAAATTTCATTCTGAGTAATTCCTTGAATTAAGTAACTCCCATCTTCATTTTCGGCGGCACGAGTTCCAATTGCATCATAAAAATCAAAATCTAAGGAAGCCTGTAACGCTGATGAACTATCCTGTACGTCCTCACAACTTGTTAGCAATGCAAGGGCAAAAATTATCGCTATAATTCGTATCATAATCAATTAATATAAGCAGGTTTGCTACAAATGTAAAACAAAAACTTTAAACAGTTGAAATTCAACTAAAAAATATGGTATCTTTGCACTCCAAAATTATAACCGAGGTCGAGAACCTCAAAAAATAATGATATGCCTGTAAAAATTAGATTACAAAGACACGGTAAAAAAGGAAAACCTTTTTATTGGATCGTAGCCGCAGATTCACGTGCAAAAAGAGATGGTAAATACCTAGACAAACTTGGTATCTATAATCCAAACGTAAACCCTGCCCAAATTGAACTTGATATTGATGGTGCAGTGAAATGGCTTCAAAATGGGGCACAACCAACAGATACAGCTAGAGCAATACTTTCTTATAAGGGTGTTATGATGAAGAATCATCTTGTTGGTGGTGTACGTAAAGGTGCTTTAACCGAAGAACAAGCTGAAGCTAAGTTTAACGCTTGGGTAGAAGAGAAAGCCAAAACAATCGACGGTAAAAAATCAAACTTATCTGCTGCAAAAGACAAAGCCAAGGCAGAAGCACTGGCTGCAGAAAAAACAGTAAACGAAAAACGTGCTGCTGATGCTGCCGCTGCTCCTGCTGAAGAAGTGGTTGAAGAGACTGCTGAAGAAGTAGTTGCCGAAGCAACTGAGACTGTTGTTGAAAAAACAGTTGAAGCTGCTGCCGAAGAGGCTCCTGCTGCTAAAGAAGCCAAAGAAGAATAGTAAGTTTTAAACGATGCAAAAGGAGCACTGTTTCTACTTAGGCAAAATCGTTAAAAAATACAGCTTTAAAGGGGAATTGCTCGTGAAATTAGACACGGACGAACCTCAGCTTTTTACTAAAATGGAATCTGTTTTTGTGGAATTGCACAAAAATTTGGTTCCATTTTTTATTTTACAAAGCTCGCTTCATAAATCACAGCTTCTACGTATAAAATTTGAAGATGTGAATAATGAGGCAGAAGCAGACGCTTTAATGGATACTAAGTTATATTTACCCTTAGCGTTTCTTCCTAAACTCACTGGAAATCGTTTCTACTACCACGAAATCATCGGGTTTACCGTTGAGGATGTCTCATTTGGGGCCGTGGGTACTATATCTGGTGTAAACGACACTACATCTCAAGCCTTATTTGAAATTGAGCGAGACGGGAAAGAAATTCTAATTCCTATTAATGACACATTTATAAAAAATGTCGATCGAGAATCGAAAAACATTCTTCTAGATGTTCCAGATGGACTTATCGAGTTGTACCTATAATATGTCCCAGCCATTTAAATTCAAAGAATTTATAGTTCATCAAGATCGATGTGCCATGAAAATTGGAACAGATGGCGTATTACTTGGAGCTTGGGTATCACTTAATAACAATCCTAAAAGTATTTTAGATATTGGAGCTGGAACGGGTCTTATAGCGCTTCAACTTGCACAGAGAAATTCAATCGCAAATATCGACGCCATAGAAATAGATGCTGCTGCATATGAACAGTGCACAGAGAATTTTGAAAATTCTCCTTGGGGAGATCGTTTGTTTTGCTACCACGCATCCGCGCAGGAATTTGCATTGGAAATGGATGAAACGTATGACGCAATAGTCTCTAATCCCCCTTTCTATTCTGAAGATTACAAAACGGCGTCGGAAACACGGGACTTGGCCAGGTTTAACGATGCGTTGCCTTTTAAGCATTTGGTTGGCTGCGTATACAATTTGCTTTCCGAAAAAGGCATATTTGCACTAATACTTCCAAGAAAAGAAGAGGATCATTTTATTGCAATGGCTTCGGAAGTTGGATTATTTCCAAAACGAATCTGTAGAGTTAAGGGAAACATTAGTTCAGAAGAAAAAAGAAGTCTTATAGAGTTTTCTTTCCGAAGTACTAAAGTAGAAATCATCAATCTCACTATTGAAATTGAAAGGCATCAATACACCGAAGCATATATAAACTTGGTGCAAAACTTCTATTTAAAACTGTAAAGTTCGCCCCAAAGGTCTTGTTAGGCAGGTAAGACCTCCTCCTCTTTTTATACTGATTTCATCTCCTTTATAACAAAACACTTCACATCCAGCAGTTAGAAGACGCTCTTTTGTTATCGGATTTCCATCTACCATGATGCATTATCTTGGAGCGATTGCAAGCACATTACAACCCATGGTCTCAAACTCTTCATCAGGAACTTCAACAAGCTTGAAACCTCTATTTATTAATTCATTTCTAAATTTAATAGGCATTAGCGATGAATATACAACCGCGAGATTTTTATCTACCGGACTCAAAACCGACATAAGATGAAATACATCTGATGTTCCTTTATAGTGCGGCATTTCGGCAACAATCACGGCTACCCCTTTAGGCTCTACAAGTGCTTTTAATTGTAAAATCCCTTCTTCATTGGTTCTATAGGTATGTCCTACGGCCAAGGTATTTTCATCCAGCCAAGCAACATCTCCGCCTTCCAACGTACCAGGAGCATTAATTTCTCCTAGGATTGGTATTCCTTGGTCTTCAAAAACTTGCCTTTGAGCCTCGGGTTCTCCATTTCTTCCTTACCTTCCCATATTGCAAATAATGATTCCAAAATCGGTTGCGATGGAGGCATCTCGGCAGTATATCGAATCTATCGACAAGTCTTTTTGCAATGGAAAATGATGAACTTCAATACCTTCTTTTTTAATATTTGCCTCAAAAGCATTGTATTCTATAAGCGCAGCGCTGAATTTGGGTTTCTTTAGGTAATTTAATTCTTCCCATTGTTCACTAAGAATTTCATCTGAAATGAAAGCATTCTCAGCTGGTTTTATAAAAAGAGACTTAATGGGTAAATATTCTGAATGGTGTGTTCTTTTCATTAGTCGTTTCGATTATTCCACTTCATTAATATATAAAAAGGGATACTTAAAAGCAATAATATAAAACCGTAGAATACGGCTTGGTTACCAGAGCCATAAATGGCCCAAATTGAATACACGAATCCTAGACCAGAAAGCACAAAAACTGACAAATGCCTTCCCGCAAATAATTTTTTATCAATAACAACCATTGCATAAGCCGCTGCCGTAAACAAATATGGAACTAAACAACATAAGGTAGTTAACAGCACCATAAATTCAAATTGATCTACAAGCCCTTCAGTGTAATTCATTAACATAATAATCGAAGACAAAACACTTCCAATAACAAGCCCAGCTATTGGGACTCCATGTTTATTCTCTTTTTTAAAAATTCTAGGGAACAATTTATCTTTTGCTGAGGCCATCGAAATTTGTCCCATCATTAGTATCCAACCATTTAAAGCACCAATTGCCGCTATTGCAGCTCCTCCCGCAACAAAATACCCTGCATAGTCTCCTCCGATTATTTTTGCAGCCTCGGCAAAAGGGGCTGGCGAAACACTTAATTGTTCTATCGGTAAAACCCCGAATAGAATAATGGTTCCAAAAATATAAATCAGTGTAGATATTGTTGTTCCCAACATGGTGGCCCTCGGAATCGTTTTCTCGGGGTCTTTAACATTGGAAGCAGGCATCGTAGCGCACTCTAGCCCTAGAAAAGCAAATAATGTAAGCGCTCCCACCGCCGAAAAGGCATCAAAATCTCCCACATTGGAGGTATTGAATTCTGGAAAATTATCAATACTAAAAAAGAAAACTCCCAATATAATAACAAAAAGTAGTGGTAAGATTTTTAATACAGTGGTCACCACTTGAAATTTACCTGAAGTTTTAACTCCTTCAGAATTAATCCAAGTAAAAAACCAAATAAAAGCGAGTCCAATGGTAACTGCCAAAACAGAGTTAGTTTCTAAAATTGGAAAGAAAATAGTTAAGGCCCCAATAATCGCAACCGCAATGGCCGCGTTGACAACCCAACAAGAAATCCAATATCCCCAAGCAACTAAAAAACCAATAAAATCCCCAAACCCCTCACGTGTATAGACATAAGGGCCACCGCTTTTATTAACTATTATTTTACTGAAATTACTAAATATCTTAGCCAAAACAAGCGCTCCAGCCGCTGTAAAAACCCACCCCAACAAGCTAATACTTCCATAAGATGCAAGAGCCGCGGGCAGCACAAATATTCCTGAACCAATCATATTACCAACAACAAGAGAAGTCGCGGTTACTAAACCGATTTTTTGTGGTTTAGCCATCATAGATTTTTATAAATTGGTTAAAAAAAATTGATTAAATTTAAAGTCAATTCGTGAATATACATAAACCATATTAACCATGTCTAAAATGTTCCATATCGACGTAGATATTACAAAAGCAGAAACTCTGCCAGCATCTTTTTATAAAGATCAATCTGTATTTGATGCGATAAAAGAGCAAATTTTCTTACGATCATGGCAATGGATAGGTGATGAAGATTTAGTAACCTTGCCTCAATCTGTCTACCCTTTTACTTTATTAAACGGCTTTTTAACCGAGCCCTTATTATTAACTCGAGATGCTGATGACGCTATTAACTGTCTTACCAATGTTTGCACCCATAGAGGTAATCTAGTTGCGCTAAACGGCGGTAAATCAAAAAATTTGGTTTGTGGTTACCATGGTAGACGCTTTCAATTAGATGGCAAATTTGTTAGTATGCCCGAATTTGAAGATGCTAAAGACTTCCCCCGACCCTGTGACAACTTGAATAAATTTCCGTTAGAAAAATGGGGCCCGTTATTGTTTGTTGGATTAAACCCAATCTTCGATTTCAAACAAGTGCTTAGCAAAATGAACGAGCGTGTTGGTTTTTTACCTCTCGAAGAATTCTCGTTAAACAAAACGCTATCCAAAGATTATTTAGTCCACGCACATTGGGCCCTCTACTGCGATAATTATTTGGAAGGTTTTCACGTGCCTTTTGTACACGATGGTTTAAATAAAGTGTTAGATTACGGAAATTATACAACAGAAATTTATGAGTATTGCAATCTTCAAATAGGGTATACGAATGACGCAACGGAAACTTTCGATTTACCTGAAGACCATATCGATTACGGAAAAAATGTTGGCGCTTACTACTATTGGGTCTTCCCAAATATGATGTTTAACTTCTACCCTTGGGGCCTGTCTATAAACATTGTAAAGCCAATCGGTATTAATAGAACCAAAGTCTCTTTTATCTCTTATGTTTATAATGAAACCAAGTTGGACAAAGGTGCTGGAAGTGCTTTGGAAAAAGTGGAAAGAGAAGATGAATTTGTTGTAGAAAATGTACAGAACGGTGTGAATTCATCTTTTTATAAAGCCGGTCGTTTTTCTCCAACCAGAGAAAAGGGCGTGCATCATTTTCATCGTTTATTAGCAAAATTTCTCACTAAATAAATTCTATTTTATTAAAATATTTTCTTTCAATTAAATGTGATATTCAGTTGCAATACCTAAATTTGGACACCATAAAAAACAATTCGATGAAACCAGATTTATTTGAAGCACCAGATTACTACCAACTGGATGATTTACTTTCCGAAGAACACAAATTAGTTCGTGATGCGGCCCGTGAATGGGTAAAGCGCGATGTATCTCCTATTATAGAGGAATATGCCCAAAAAGCGGAATTTCCTAAGCAAATCATTAATGGTCTAGCTGAAATTGGCGCCTTTGGACCATATATCCCTGAAGAATATGGTGGTGCTGGATTAGATCAAATATCATATGGTTTAATTATGCAGGAAATAGAACGTGGAGATAGTGGTGTGCGAAGTACCGCTTCTGTGCAATCTTCGTTGGTAATGTATCCTATCTGGAAATACGGAAACGAGGAACAGCGTCAAAAATACTTACCTAAGCTTGCTTCCGGTGAATGGATTGGTTGTTTTGGATTAACCGAACCAGATCACGGATCAAATCCTGGTGGAATGGTAACCAACTTTAAAGATATGGGTGACCATTATGTTTTAAACGGTGCCAAAATGTGGATTAGCAATGCGCCCTTTGCGCAAGTAGCAGTTGTATGGGCAAAAAATGAAGAAGGAAGAATCCATGGTTTAATTGTAGAACGCGGCATGGAAGGGTTTACAACTCCAGAGACCCACAACAAATGGTCTTTACGTGCTTCGGCCACAGGTGAATTGATTTTTGACAATGTAAAAGTTCCTAAAGAAAACCTATTACCAAACAAATCTGGACTAGGTGCTCCGCTTGGTTGCTTAGATTCTGCTCGTTATGGAATTGCCTGGGGGGCAATTGGAGCGGCTATGGATTGTTATGATACTGCCTTACGTTATTCAAAAGAAAGAATACAATTTGGAAAACCTATTGGCCAGTTTCAACTTCAGCAAAAGAAATTAGCCGAAATGATTACAGAAATCACAAAGGCACAACTTCTTACTTGGCGTTTGGGTGTACTCCGAAATGAAGATAGAGCTACAAGTGCTCAAATCTCTATGGCCAAAAGAAACAATGTTGATATGGCCATTAATATTGCAAGAGAAGCAAGACAAATGTTAGGAGGAATGGGAATAACTGGCGAATACAGTATTATGCGTCATTCTATGAACTTAGAAAGCGTAATAACATACGAAGGAACTCACGATATCCACTTATTAATCACTGGAATGGATGTTACTGGTCTAAACGCTTTCAAATAAATTTAATTTGAATTATTTAAAGGAGGCTTCAGAATTTATCTGAAGCCTTTTTTTATTCCATTGAATGAAGAAATAAATTCATTCCGTATCTTTAAAAAAAGAAACACTATGTCCTCTCAAAAAAGAATAAGTCGTGCTTACCAAACTGCTCGTCGAATTTCTTTTAATGACAATTCCAAGTTTATCATATGTAGTGATTGCCATCGAGGTGATAATAGCTTTGCGGATGACTTTGCCAACAATCGGAATATCTACTTTCATGCACTTAATCATTACTTTACCGCTGGATTCACATATTGCGAGCTTGGTGATGGAGATGAAATGTGGGAGAATATAGAATTCAAATCTATTTTTGAGGCGCATCAAAATGTATTTGATCTTATGCGTCTCTTCTTTGCTGAGAACAGATTATATAGACTGGTTGGAAATCATGATATGGTTTATCAAAACGATAGATATGTCGAAAAACATATGCACCAATATTTCAACAAAATAACAGGTAGAGAAGAGCCTTTATTTCCTGGGATAAGTTTTACCGAAGGCCTTATTCTTGTACACCAAGATACGGGTCAAGAGGTTTTTATGATGCACGGCCATCAAGCCGACTGGATGAATTATCGCGGTTGGAAGTTTAATCGATTTATGGTTCGTGCACTTTGGCGACAACTTCAAATTTTTGGTATAGGCGACCCAACAAGCCCCGCGAAAAACTACAAGGAATTAATTAAAGTGGAGCGCAGGACGAAAAAATGGATTGCCGAAAACAAAAATATCTTTACAATAACAGGACATACACATCGTCCCCGTTTTCCTGAGCCAGGGGACATCGCGTATTTCAACGATGGTAGTTGTGTACACCCTAGAAGTATTACAGGCTTGGAAATTGAAAATGGCGAAATTGCATTAATAAAATGGCAGATTTCCACAACTAATGATGGAACTTTAAAAGTAATTCGAAAACTATTGGAAGGTCCACAAAAACTAAAAGATTACAAAACAGAGTAACTATTTATTAATTATCTAACAACTCCTTATCTTGTTCCAATGTTACCTGAAATCACCTTGCTCCTCTATTACTTCCCTTTGCGATACGATCTTTTAACTCTTTAAACACCAATTGCTTTTGCACATCTCGCACCTCACTTGTCATTCGAATTATTTTTAGCTGACGGAAAATTAAAACGAAAAGAAGAACAATACCAGCAGTTATGAGAATATAAATCGTATTCTGATGTTTATCTTTCTGATTTAAATAAGCTAGCTCCTCCCTCTTTTTATTTAAGTCAAAATTCAGTTTCAGCTTTTCAATTTCCTTACGCTCTTTTATCGTGCGTAAACTATCTTTAAACAAAACAGCTTTATTGAAATATACTAAGGATTTTTCAAACTCCTTATTAGATCTATATATGTTAGATAATAATTGGGGAGATTTGGTAATACATAATATCATTCTCTTTTTTCGCGATTTCGAGTACCCTAATCACTTCAACCTTGGAACTCTCAATCTCTTTAAGCTCGAATAGCACCAATGCATAGTTTAAATGGCTCGAAGCGAGTTCCATATCCAATTCTCCTAATAAATCCATGGAATGGCTAAGTGTCATTTTAACAACTTCTAGCTCCCCGAGTTTATATTGAGCTTCTCTAAGATTTAAGTAATCCATTGCTATTCTCATTGTATCCTTTATTTTTTCAGAAATAGCAATTGCTTTGTCATAATTTACAACAGCATTTGTATAGTCTTTTTTTTCAAAATACAGCCGGCCAATATTCCTAGATATAATACTAAGGTTCAAGGTCCGGTTTAGTTTGACCGTTAACGCCCTAGATTGCAACAAATAAAATAGCCTCATCAAAATCTCCCAGTTCAGTACGTACCACACCAAGACTGAATAGCGCACGAGCCTGCTCAACTTCTATATTTTCTTTCTTCGCAATTTTGTACGCGTTCTCAGCATAGAAAAAAGAACTATCTAGATATACCTGAGAATCAAAATAATACTCGCTAATATCATTCAGAATCTCTATTCTTTTTTCAACTTTAGCTACGGTTTACAATTGCCCTTTAAGGCTATCTATACGCTGTTGTGCCATTAAAAGAGATGGTAGACAGAATAAGGAAAAAATGAATATGATTAAATTTCTTAAAAAACATACAAACTATTGATTTCAAATATAATGCAAAGTCTAGAAGACCTGTTATATCCAATAGTATGGTTTTCGATTAACTGTTTAAGAATAACGCCGAATTCTTATAGATCTTGGTCAATTTCATTGTCCTGCTCCAGTGACGCTTGAAAACTTGTTGTTCTTCGCCCATATCTTCGAGAACAATTCTGTAGATTCGGAAATCATCATTAAATCCTTATTTCTTTCAGAAATTTGGAAAACTTAACAGCAAGAAACTTAGCATACACTAAAATAGAAAAACTGGTTTGATTTAACTCTCTGGAGCCAATTCAACTTTTAAACCGTCCATTTCTGAATGGATATGAATTTGACAACCCAAACGGCTATTATCTTTTACGTGAAATGCTTCGGCCAGCATAGCGTCTTCATCATAACTCTTTTCTGGTAGTTGGTGATCACTTTCCACATAGCACTGACAAGATGCACACATAGCCATTCCACCGCAAATACCAATAGTCCCTTCAGGAGCTAGCTCGTAAGAGCGCACCACCTCCATTAAGTTCATATTCATATCGGTTGGAGCCACAACTTCATGTGCCTTTCCTTCTCGATCTATGATAGTAACCTTAATATCCTGCATATCTATTTCTTGAGAACAACCTTTATGTACCTAATCAATAGCTTTTACTATTGCCTTTGGAGCTTCTTTTTTACTACCATCAAAGCCTTCAACACCACCAACTGTTGTATATTTCATAACATAGCGCTTGTCCGGGAAAATTCTCTGATAAGCACTCTGACACATTAAAGTAGCCTCATGAAAACCACAAAGAATCAACTTCAGTTTTCCTGGATAGGTATTTACATCTCCAATTGCATAAATACCCGGGATGTTGGTTTGGTAGTCTAACGTATTGTCCACTTTGATGGCATTCTTTTCAATCTCCAAACCCCAATCGGCGATGGGTCCTAATTTTGGGGACAAACCAAACAACGGAATGAAATGATCACAAAAAGTTGTGGTTTGAACGCCATCTTTCTTAATAACCACTCCTTCAACTTTGGTTTCTCCCACCAGGCCTACAACCTCGGCTGGTGTTATTAGTTCTATCTTGCCTAAATTTTTCAATTCCTGAACTTTCTCAACACTGTCGAGAGCTCCTCTAAATTCATTTCTGCGGTGAACCAGAGTCACACTTTCTGCAACATCGGCAAGAAAAATACTCCAATCCAAAGCGGAATCACCCCCACCAGAAATCACTACTCTTTTATCACGAAATAATTCCGGAGCTCTTATAATATATTCAACACCTCTGTCCTCATAATCTGAAATATTTTCAATTGGAGGTTTTCTTGGCTCAAAGCTACCAAGGCCTCCAGCAATTGCCACTATAGGCGCATGGTGTTTTGTTCCTTTAGAAGTTGTCACAATAAAAGTTTCATCTTCCAACTTTTCAATTGTCTCAGCGCGTTCTCCTAAGGTAAATCCAGGTTGGAATGGCTCAATCTGTTTTATTAAATTATCAACCAAGTCCCCTGCAAGAATTTCTGGAAAAGCTGGGATATCGTAGATAGGCTTTTTAGGATAGATTTCTGAACACTGGCCGCCGGGTTGGGGTAGTGCATCAATCAAATGACATTTTAGTTTTAATAGTCCTGCTTCAAAAACAGTAAAAAGACCCGTAGGTCCTGCGCCAATAATAAGTATGTCTGTATCTATCATGTAAAATGACCTTGTTTATTCTAAGGCAAAAATAAAATATTTTATGATTTTAATAGATGATAATTATCAAGTCTAATCAATGCTAACGACACTTTCTATTTGAGGTGCATGCTTTTTTATAGTCATTTCCACGCCACTCTTTAGTGTCATTTGGTTTACAGAACATCCTACACAAGCCCCCTCCAACTGAACCTTCACCACCTTGTCTTCCTCAATCGAAACTAAAGATATATCCCCTCCATCACTCTGTAAAAAAGGACGAATCTCATCCAGAGCTGCTTCTACTTTCACTTTTAATTGTTCACCTGTCATAACTTATTTTTTACAGCATTGCAACCCGCCATGGTAGTTATTTTTATGGCTTCGGTTGGAGGTAAAGATTCATTTCTTCGTACGGTTTGCTCCACAACATTTTTAGTAAGGATATCAAATGCATCCTCCAATGAAGTGGCAGTTTGTAAAGCCGCTGGCCTTCCTGCATCTCCAGCTTCCCTAATACTTTGCACCAAAGGTAACTCTCCTAAAAATGGAACTTCTAAATCTTCCGCAAGGTTCTGTGCGCCTTTCTTTCCGAAGATATAATATTTATTTTCCGGTAACTCCTCCGGTGTGAAATACGCCATATTTTCTATAATTCCTAAGACAGGAACATCAATATTTTCTTGTTGAAACATTGCTACTCCCTTACGAGCATCAGCCAAAGCAACTGTTTGGGGTGTACTCACTATTACCGCTCCAGTTATTGGCAGCGACTGCATAATGCTTAAATGAATATCTCCAGTACCCGGTGGTAAATCCAAAAGCATAAAATCTAGTTCTCCCCAGGCTGCATCAAAAATCAGCTGATTCAAAGCTTTGGCAGCCATAGGTCCACGCCATATTACTGCCTGATTTGGCTGTGTAAAGAAACCAATAGACAATACTTTTACCCCATAGTTCTCGATAGGTTTCATTTTGCTTTTGCCGTCCACATTAACAGACAACGGCTTTTCCATAGCAACATCAAACATAATTGGAATGGATGGCCCATATATATCGGCGTCCAAAACTCCTACCTTAAAGCCCATTTTTGCAAGTGTTACCGCCAAATTTGCAGTAACCGTGGACTTTCCAACTCCACCTTTTCCTGATGCTACAGCGACTATATTTTTAATCCCAGGGATCGTTTTTCCTTTAATCAAATTTGGGTTTTGAGGTTTTGTTGGAGCCTCGACCGTAATGTTTACGGCTACCTTTGCATCCGCATATACCTTTTCCCGAATTACATTAATAATGTCAACTTCTGCACGTTTTTTAATATGTAATGCAGGTGTGCTTAACTTTAAATCGACAATAACCTCATCTGCAAAGGTCACAACATTTTGAATCATCCCGCTCTCTACCATGTTCTTTCCTTCACCTGGTGCAGATATAGTTTCTAAAGCGCTAAGGATATCTTGTTTATTAATTTTCATTTCTCTCTCAAAAAAGTTTAGCCTAAATGCCCGTTTTTATAGCCAAAAAGGCATCAAAATTAGTTTTCTAATTTAGACTTATTCTAAAATACAAATATAGTTGTAAAACTTCGGAAAAGGAAGTGCTAATATTGAAATGATTTATAGTGTAATAAAGACAATTTTGACCTACAAATAGTTTCGGTTTAAAAGGTCTTTTCAGATAATTGAAACTGACTACAGTTCTTTCATTGGATCCCAAAATAGTTTCTCAAAATCTTGTACTTGGTTTTCAATTATTTCTACTCCCTCACTTTCCAACAACTGCTGCATAAGATTGGTGCCGTCAAAATGATGCTTCCCACTTAACAATCCTTTTCTATTAACCACTCTATGCGCTGGAACATCTTTTTTCCCGGAAGCGTTCATTGCCCAACCAACCATTCGAGCACTTCCAGCGGCCCCCAAATATTTGGCAATAGCGCCGTAGGATGTTACTCTTCCATATGGAATAAGCCTTGCAACATCATGAACCTTGTCAAAAAAACTATCTGAAGTCTTCATTAAACTTCTTTTAATACTTTAAGAAAAGTAATAATAGAAATAGTCGCGGTTATCAAACCAATAATATAGTTCATATTAACCTTTGATCTACGGCTATCTTTTTTCCTTTTAAAAAACTGAATATAAAAAATTAACATCGCGAAAGTCCCTAAACCTGAAGCTAACACAGCCGCTAATAGCTCTGGTTGAGTAAATTTGAATAGCCCAAAGCCCGAAAAAGTTATACTCACATAAACCCAGTATGGCAGAGGCAATAAGTTAAGAACTCCTAACAGCATTCCATAAAAAAAACGATTCGTCTTAGAATGATTTACTGTTTCTGGCATTTCTCTTCGCGTATCCTTGGCGATAAAAAAGAAATAAATCGTAATACATATAAAAATTCCTAGGGCAACCTTTTGCAATAAATCAACAATTTCCCGATGTTGATCAAGGTATTTTGCAAAAAGTAAGGCTATATATGTCTGAATAATAACCGTAACACAAACTCCAATCGAAAACAGAATCGCAGCTTTCCGACTTTCCTTCATGCTTATTTTCGCTGCAGACATATTCAACAAGCCAGGAGGAACCACGCCCACAAATGCTGCAATAAAGCCTACGAAAAAATTAATTAATATGGACATTAAGGGATCGTTTGCATTGTGAATATAGCAAAATTAATCATAACGAAATTTGAACCTTACATAGGTGATTTTTTTATTCACTTCCAAATATTGGCTCTCATAAAATGTTTGAATTGCAGTTACGTTCTTAGGAGCGTGATCAGTTCCATATACGTCGTGGTGCGCATACTCTATTTCCTGCTCAAGCCCGTGCAATAAACCTAAGGTATACCCATGCATAAACTCGCTATCTGTCTTTAAATGAACAACTCCTTCTCGCCTAAGTACTTTTTTGTACTTGTTAAGAAACTCGGAATTGGTAAGACGATGCTTGGTCCGTTTGTATTTTATCTGCGGATCTGGGAAGGTAATCCAAATTTCATCCACTTCATTTTCGTCAAAAAGCAAGTCTATGAGCTCGATTTGAGTCCTCATGAAGCCAACATTTGCAAGGTTTTCTTCCAAGGCAGTTTTGGCACCTCTCCAAAAACGGGCTCCCTTAATGTCTATCCCTAAAAAGTTCTTCTCTGGATGTTCCTTTGCCAGATTCACAGAATACTCTCCCCTTCCACAACCCAGCTCTAAAACAAGTGGATTTTCGTTTTTAAAGAAATCTTTTTTCCAATTCCCTCTTAGGTTTAAAGAATTCGTTTCCACCTGCTCCCTCGTTGGTTGAACGACATTACTAAAAGTTTCATTCTCTCTAAACCGCTTTAATTTATTCTTACTTCCCACCGTTTCTAAACTATTTCTTATTGTTCCTATGTAATTTGGTAAAATTAAGGAAATAATAATCCAGAACTAATATCCCTACCTTTGTTTTATGCCAAATAATAAAACAATATTAGTTGCACCGCTACATTGGGGCTTGGGTCATGCTACAAGATGTATTCCAATCATAAAAGCGTTGCTAATGGCAGGTTATAAGGTCTTATTGGCTTCGGACGGGGCTGCTTTATTGTTGCTTCGGAAAGAATTTCCCAAGTTAACTTCCATTGTGTTGCCATCTTATGACATTACATACTCTAAAAAAGGTGAATACTTTAAATGGAAGCTATTATGGAAGCTACCATATATTCAAAGGGCCATCACTTCAGAAAAGAAGATAATTGAAGAATTGGTTGCTGAGGGAGCTATTCAAGGAATCATTAGTGACAATAGACTAGGTGTATTCAGTAAAGAAGTTCCAACGGTTTTTATTACACACCAGTTAAACGTGCTAACCGGAAATACCTCGTATTTCAGCAGTAAAATACACCAAAAAGTTATCAAAAAATTTGACGAGTGTTGGGTTCCCGATGTGGATAGCATTGTTAATTTAAGTGGGAAACTTGGGCATTTAAAAAATGCCAATCCAGCCACAAAATATATTGGACCCATTAGTCGATTTCAGAAAAAGGATCTGCCAAAAAAATATGACGTATTAGCATTAGTCTCTGGTCCAGAACCCCAACGTACGTTGTTTGAGCAAAAGCTTATTGAAGAATTAAAGGGTACCCAAAAAAAGGTGCTGCTGGTTCGAGGAGTTATGGAATCTCAGCAAATGAAAACGCAGCAAGAAAATTTTATAACTGTAAATTTTATGCAAAGTGAGGAGTTGGAAAATGCCATAAACGAAAGCTCTATAGTTGTATCTCGTTCTGGATATACTACAATTCTAGATTTGGCGGCTTTAGAGAAAAAAGCATTTTTTGTACCTACTCCAGGTCAATACGAACAAAAATATTTGGCAAAACGTCTTAAAAATTTTGGCCTTGTTCCTTCTTGTAGGCAGGAAAACTTCACACTCGAAAAACTAAACCAAGTTCCATTATATAAAGGGCTAAGTAATTTCAAAATCAGCCCAGATTTTCAGTCTTTATTTAGGCTTTTCGAGGGTAAAGGAGAACTCTGAACCTATTCCAACCTGACTTTCAATATATATTTTTTCGTTGTGAGCTTCCACTATATGCTTCACTATTGACAAACCTAAACCGCTACCTCCTTCTTCGCGAGAACCACTTTTATCTACTCTGTAAAATCGTTCAAATACTCGAGATAAATGATCCGCCTCGATACCCTCCCCATTATCTGTAACCCGAACAATTACTTTGTTCTTAATGAGGTGTTCTATACTCACCTCGGTGGTACCATACGGTTTTCCATATTTAATAGAATTCTCAATTAAATTAAGTAATACTTGCTGAATCCGCTCTTTATCTGCCATCACATAAGCCCCACCCTCATATTCTATATCAAACGTAAGCGTAACATGTTTTTTCATTGCTTTCATTTCAAGCAAATCGAAAACACTTTGAACTGTTTTTACAATATTGAATTCTTCCTCAATGAGCTGTAATCCACCCATTTCAAGCTGACTAATCATGTCTAGATCCTTAACTATGTAGACAAGGCGCTCCACTCCTTTGTTAGCCCTTTTTAAATATTTTTTTCGAACACTTTTATCCTTCATAGCTCCATCAAGAAGCGTCAAAATATACCCTTGTACCGTAAATAATGGTGTTTTAAGTTCATGTGAAACGTTACCAATAAACTCTTTTCTATAGTTCTCTCGTATCTTAAGTGTTTCTATTTCTAGCTTTTTATCCTGTGCAAAACGTTCCACCTCCTTGGTAAGGGTTTTCATATCTGTGGTTATCTGTTCTTTGGTAAAATCTGTGGCCTCCAACAATGTAACGTCGTCATAAATCTTCTTGATTCGTTTGTAGATAAATTTTTCTACCCTGTTTTGAATAACGAAAAAAGCAATAACATAACATACGAGGACAAAAGCCAACAAAAACAAATAATTAACATTGTTAGTCGTATATAAAAAAACACCCATAATGAGTGTTAAAACCAGTGTCAAATACGCGGAAGTATATGCCGCGAACTTATATGTTTTTCTAAACCCTTTTGCCATTAAATTACAAACTTATACCCAACTCCTTTTATTGTTTTAAACTTGTCATCTCCTATTTTTTCTCGCAATTTACGAATATGCACGTCAATCGTTCTACCTCCCACAATAACTTCACTTCCCCATACGCGGTCTAATATATCTTCTCTTTTAAAAACTTTCCCCGGCTTAGACGCTAAAAGCGCTAGGAGTTCAAACTCTTTACGAGGAAGTACTTTTTCATTATTGTCAATAGTGATTTTATATTCTTCTCTATTGATAATCAGGTTTCCAAGGTTTATATTGGAGGCATCCTCTTTAGTCTCTTTAAAACGACGAAGAAGCGCCTTTACTTTGCTCACCAACACTTTTGGTTTAATGGGCTTTGTAATATAATCATCGGCGCCAGCATCAAAACCCGCTACTTGAGAATAGTCTTCCCCACGAGCAGTCAAGAAAGCGATAAGTGTTTCTGAAAGCTCAGGAACTTTTCTAATCTTTTCACAGGCTTCAATACCATCCATTTCTGGCATCATTACATCTAAAATAATTAAATGCGGTAAATGTTTCTTTGCAGCATCGATTGCCTTTAAGCCATTACTCGCTGTAAAAACCTTATAACCTTCCGAAGAAAGGTTGTACCCTACTATTTCTAAAATATCTGGTTCATCATCAACCAACAAAATACGTATATCTTTCTTCTTCATTAACTTATGTTTCTTTAAGGGAGATAAAGATACTATTTATTGTTTTTCAATGCCACGAGATAGCTAATGTTAATGTTTAGGTAACATTTGCACTTGATAATTAAAGATAAATCAAAAAAAATGTATAAATTTAACTACCAATAAGTTTACATCAACTTCCCTTTGTTACTTAAAAACGCTCTTTAGCTGCCTTATGTAACTCGTAAACTTTAAACCCTTGAAAAATTCAATTCTTTTATTGGCATTAATTGCCACTACCGCTTCTTTTGCACAAATTTGGATGAGCTTCGAAGAACCCGATGTATTTAGCTCGGAATATACAGATACTGGTGATGCTACAATTGCTCATGATCTATTAAATAACATAGACGAACCCCTTGTAAATTTTACAACCACAGGTGGAGAACTGGGTCACAACGCTTCATATTCACCATACGATACTCCAGGTGATGGTTTAACCGATGGAGACTTTGTTGGAGTTACAGAAATTACTCCTACGACAGCAGACCCTTTTCCAGACGGCCTTCAAGGTTATCAAATAAGCGACGTAGATGGAAACTTCTTATTAGAATTTGACACAGTGGATACTGGAGTTAATGGTGTTCATGCATTGACAATGGATTATTTTATTGCCGATACTGGATTTGAAGGAGACGGTACAGTTAACGAACCTGGATCTGACAGATTGCGTATTTATGTGAAGGATCTTACGAATTCTACTGAAATTGACATTTTGGACACCACTGGAAATGACATCAATGACTTAGCTATCCAAGGATCTTGGATTTCTGCCAACGTTGACCTTTCTGGCCTTGGTGGAGCAACGGTACAATTGGTTATCGAAGCTAGAACAAATGCTGGAACTGAGGCGTTCTTTTTCGATAATATTATATTTCAACAACTTACAGGTTTTGATGATTTTAACCATAATCTTTTTTCTCTTCACCCTAACCCTACAACAGCAGGTTATATAGATATAGTTTCTGCAAATGAAGGAACAAAAGAAGTTGCAGTTTACGACATTCTTGGAAAACAAGTTATCAAAACTTCACTTGCAACAGATAGATTAGATATCTCCGAGCTTAACAGTGGTATTTATGTTTTAAAAATTGTTCAAGGAGAAGCTTCGGCTACTAAAAAATTAGTGGTGAAGTAATCCCTTTTTCTATAAGCTTAAAAAGCTTCTTCTGTCTAAGGAGGTAGAAGCTTTTTTTATTCCGTAATTTTGTTTCCATATCTTCTCTGAAACAACTCAATGCTGGAAAAAGAAATTTTTACGATTACTTCTTCAGAAGAATTTGAACAACTCGCGCTTCAAGTTTTTAGATACCAACACCAACATACGTCTGTATATCATGAGTTTTGCAATTTTCTGAAAATAGAACCATCGAGGATTCAAACCATTTTGGACATTCCTTTTCTTCCCATTCAATTCTTTAAAAGTCATCGTGTTATTTCTAAAGAAGTTTCAGAAACAATGACCTTCATAAGTAGCGGCACTACTGGAAGTACTACCAGCAAACATTTGGTCGCGGACTTAAATCTTTACAAGAAAAGTTTTAGTCAAGCCTTTCAGGAAAATTACGGAGATCCTTCAAACTATGTAATTCTGGCTTTACTTCCATCGTATTTGGAGCGTGAGGACTCTTCACTAATCTACATGGTAGATCACCTTATAAAAGACAGTCACAATCCAAATAGTGGATTCTATTTGGACAATATGTCTGCCTTGATAGAAAAACTAAAACAGCAGGAAGAGATGGGCCAAAAAACGATTTTACTAGGCGTTTCTTATGCCTTGTTGGATCTAATAGAACTGCAAAGCTTCAACCTCAAAAACACCACCATAATAGAAACAGGAGGAATGAAAGGACGACGTAAGGAATTGGTCAAAGTGGAACTACACCAGATTCTTAAGAAAGGTTTTGGTGTTTCTCGCATTCATAGCGAATATGGTATGACCGAGTTACTTTCACAGGCATACTCGAAGGGGAATGGTATTTTTACCACCTCATCTTGGATGAAAATATTGACTCGAGACCCTGAAGACGCCCTATCGTTTAACCAAGGTAAGACTGGAGGCATCAATGTAATTGATCTTGCCAACTTATACTCTTGTTCCTTTATTGCTACTCAAGATTTGGGAAAGACCTATAGCGATGCAAGTTTCGAAATTATAGGTAGATTTGATATTAGTGACATTCGTGGCTGTAATTTAATGATGGTATAATGAATAAAAAACCAATGACTAATAGTGATGGCTGTCTGTGGATCTTTTTCACAATTGTCTTTACGGTGATAGGTTTTGGAGTCATAAAAATCATCTCGGACCTGTCAGATTGGATTGCCATTCTAATGGCTATTGTAATATCCATCATGCTTACCATAAAAATTCTAGGTAAACCTGCGGGTAAAATGATGTTCCGCCAAGGGTTATTTATGCTGGTATTCTTCTTCGGAATGAAATTCATTGGCAGCTTAGTTTTAAGTGGTTTAAAAGATCTAGATCTAGAAGGGCCTACTTTTTCTTCAGAAGAAATTGTATCCAATGATATTGTTATTGAAGACGGTGATACCATTCCAGTTTATACAAGCGTGCGACTTTGGAAAGACAACTTTGGTAATAGTTATAGCGGCCCTCTTACTGTTAGAAAACGAGATTTTTTGAATCTTAAAGATCATATTGGTTCGTACAAACCTCTAAGTTCACGAAACTTTTGGGGGGATTTGTACCGATATATCGAAGTAAAAGACGCTCCTAGTTTGGATCTGGTCATGGAGACCTTCAGTAAAATCAATACCGAGAAAAATCTTAACCAAATGGAATTTGCCGAAATGGTTGTTACCTGCATTCAAGACATTCCATATTCGTTTGTTTTTCAAAATGCCTGTCTTCCTGCTCGTAATTATGAAAAAACAATTCGGCAAGTTCTGGAAGACTGTCCGGATTGTTGCATAGGAAATATGCTTTATGGAATTCAGAACCCTGTATCTTTTATTCAGAACTTAAAGGGGGATTGTGACACTAGAACAGTCTTAATTTATTCTATTTTAAAATATTTTAACTATGATGTTGCCATACTAAACAGCGATTTCTATAGACATTCCATTTTGGGGCTTAACCTTCCCAAAAGTGGTCTAAACAAAGTTTATAAAGGCAAGAAATATATTCTATGGGAAACAACTGCCAAGTATTATAGCGCTGGAGATCTTCCCGCCACTTTTAACGACGTTCAGCATTGGAACGTTGTACTTACTAGTAAATAACAATGATATGAACACACAACTCTTTACACTCGCACTCCTAGAAATAGTATTATCCATTCTCATAATGGTAATCATTATTTTTATTTCCTATAAGATTTTAAAAAAAATATTTTTTGCTGAGCAAGACCTTTCTGGCGATAACCTTGCTTTTACAATTTTCACTTCGGGAATTGTATTGTCAATTGGTATTATATTAAGTGAAATCTTACCGTCAATTACCAATGTAATTCGCCTTTCAACTACACAAACAGAAACGATTGACTCTCTATCCATTGCAAAATACTCTGGCCTGTATCTCTTTATTGGTTTTATCGCGGCAGTGCTAATTAATGGAGCGGTCTTTTTATTGTTTTCTATACTCACTAAGGGTGTGAATGAATTTAAAGAGATACAACAAAATAATATCTCTGTAGCAATTTTGGTGGTGGCCATCCTAATAAGTATTACACTTATTGCAAAAGATAGTATTGCCTTGTTAATTAGCTCTCTAATTCCGTATCCAGAGGTCAATAATTATTTGTAAAACATGTAAGGAAGTCCATTCTATTCCGACTCATCTATTCCTAAATCACTATTATGAAGTTAGTTACAGGTCTACTAATGCTGTTTTTTAGCACTCAACTTTTGGCACAAGAGCCGGCAAATCTAAAAAAAGGATTCGCCGCCGAAGGTTACGATGTGGTGGCTTACTTTGGCAACGAGGCTAAAGAAGGAGACAAAACCTATAGCGCGAAGCACAAAGGGTTTAAATACAAATTCTTTTCAGCTAAGAATTTAGAAACTTTTAAACAAAACCCAAATTTTTATATCCCACAATATGGAGGTTACTGTGCATATGCTATAGGGGTGAACGGTGAAAAAATTGGAGTGAACCCTAAGACATTTCAAATTATTGATAATAAATTATATCTGTTCTATAACAGTTGGGGAGTAAACACCCTTGAAAAATGGAACGAAGAGGGTGCAGAGGCCTTAAAAGAAAAAGCCGATGTTCATTGGAAAAGTATTGTGATGAAGGGAAGTTAAGACCCTTTTCATAATTTGGTTGGTTAGTTGAGAAATCCCTGAGTTAATTTAGCTCGGGGATTTTTTCATACAACCTTAATAATAAAATAATTCTTTTTACCTCGTTGCATTAGCACAAATTGCTCATTTATCAAATCTGAAGAAGTTACCTTGTACCCTTCGGAAACTTTTTCCCGATTTACAGAAATAGAATTCTCCTTCAGGGCTCTTCTTGCCTCACCATTTGATTTCAAGAATCCTGTTTTTTCGGCAAGGGCACCAATAATATCCAAACCATTATCCATTTCAGATTTAGAGATTTCTACCTGGGGTACACCATCAAACACATCCAAAAAGGTTTGTTCGTCTAGCATTTTTAAATCTTCCGATGTAGATCTACCAAACAATATATCCGAAGCCTTTACTGCTTTTTCATACTCTTCTTCACTATGAACCGTACAGGTTACTTCTTGAGCCAACCGTTTCTGGAGCAAACGCACATGAGGAACTTCCTTGTGTTCTTCAATAAGTCCATCAATCGTTTCCTTATCCAGAAATGTAAAAATCTTAATATACTTTTCTGCGTCACCATCACTGGTGTTCAACCAATATTGATAAAACTTATAAGGTGAGGTTCGCTTTGCGTCCAACCATACGTTACCCCCTTCACTCTTTCCAAACTTACTCCCGTCACTTTTTGTAATCAGCGGGCAGGTAAGGGCATATCCCTTTCCACCGCCAATACGTCGAATTAATTCAGTCCCCGTGGTAATATTACCCCACTGATCACTTCCTCCCATTTGAAGTGTACAATTCTCATTCTTGTACAAATGCAAGAAATCATAACCCTGTACCAACTGATACGTAAACTCCGTAAACGACATCCCATCCGCATTCTCACCGAAAAGTCTACTCTTAACAGAATCCTTGGCCATCATATAGTTTACGGTTAGGTGCTTTCCTACATCACGAATAAAACCTAGAAATGAAAACTCCTTCATCCAGTCGTAATTATTCACCATCAAAGCTTCATTTTTAGTTCCAGAATTAAAATCTAAAAACTGGGATAGCTGTTTCCGCACACATTCCTGGTTGTGACGTAAAGTAGCTTCGTCGAGTAAATTTCGCTCACTAGACTTCCCAGAAGGATCTCCAATCATCCCCGTTGCTCCTCCAACCAAGGCAACGGGTCTGTGCCCGGCTCTTTGATAAAACGCCAACAACATTATAGGAACAAGATTTCCTATGTGAAGTGAATCTGCCGTGGGGTCAAAACCAATATAAGCTGACCGCATTTGTTCCATAAGATGCGCTGCTGTTTCGGGCATTACATCGTGAACCATTCCTCTCCATTGTAACTCTTCGACGAAATTTTTTAACTGCATTCTCTATAATTTGGGGGTAAAGATAAGTTGATACTTTAAAAGAGGAAAGTATAAGATGAAAAACCCCTATTTTCGTGTTATGATTTTAGTAACTGGTGGCACAGGGTTGGTAGGTTCGCATTTGTTGTATTTTCTTCTGAAAGACAATCAGACAGTTCGTGCTATTCATAGAAAATCAAGTGACCTGGAAGCCGTAAAAGAGGTGTTTTCTTATTACACCTCAGCTTACGATGTTCTTTTCAATAAAATTGATTGGGTAGAGGCCGACATCACACAGATTCCATCTATGACCGAAGCTTTTAAGGACATCACCCATGTATTCCACGCAGCGGCCTATATTAGTTTTGACCCCAAACATTATTACAAGCTAAAAAAGGTAAATATAGAGGGTACGGCAAATGTGGTGAATCTCTGTATAAGTAATAAAGTTGAGAAACTAATTCATGTAAGCTCAATAGCTACTCTAGGCAAAGTGCAAAAAGAAGCTCTTATTTCAGAAACTACGAAATGGAATTCCGAAGATAAAAATAGTGTTTATGCGATCTCCAAATTTGGTGGTGAAATGGAGGTATGGCGGGGCACTCAGGAAGGTTTGAATGCAACTATTGTGAATCCTGGAATCATTTTAGGCTCTGGGCATTGGAACTCTGGAAGCGGTGTTGTTTTGAAATCGGTTGCAAAGGGTATTCCCTTTTACACTTCGGGAGGAATTGGAATAGTTGATGTTCAAGATGTGGCAAAAGCGATGACTTTATTAATGCAAAATTCTATAAGCAATCAAAGCTATATACTTGTTGGCAAGAGTATCTATTATAAAGAATTGTTTTCAGAATTAGCTGTTCATTTAAGTAAGAAACCTCCTAAGAAGAAAGTGCCAAAGTGGTTGCTTATGGCATTTAGTAAAGCAGATTGGCTACTAAGTATTATTTTCAGAACCAAAAGAAGGCTTTTAAAGGCAACGGTACATTCACTTTACAAATTATCGTTTTACAACACATCTAAAGTTGAAACTGACCTCAATTTTAGTTTTATTCCTTATAAGGAAACATTGGCCCGTGTTGCAAAAAACTACATGAAACACAACCAAACCTAAAAAAGTGACTAAAGCTCCTGTGTTGAGGCAGGGTCAATCAATTGACTAGACTTGACAAGTGTATCTTTTTTAATCTCTAAGCCCAAACTATCCTTTTTCGCCTCATTTATACTGTCTTGCACACGTTTTTCTTCAGCCAAAACAATTTCATGGATGCTGTCAACTCTAATCTTAAGTAGATTCATACGTTCCTCGACACGAATAAATAAATCATTGTAGGTATTTAAATTAGAAGTATAAAAAGCATTACTTTCAGCGAATTGCAGGCTATCAATATCGAATTTTTTATAAATAAAAGAGTCTAATTTTACTTTGTTCTCAAGGATAGTCCTCTTATCATAACTGCGCGCTGCGTTTATCAAATAAGCTTCCGTGAACACCTCAACCATTTTATCCCGGGGAATTAGGTTTTGAGGAGCTTCGGGGTGCTTCACATCCTGACAACTCAAAAGGCAAAGGGTCGCTATTATCGTTACAAAAAACTTCATTATCTATTAAAAGTTAAGCGTTCTGGTTGGCTTTCATTTGGAAATTTTCCATTTTCATATACCAATATACCGTTTACAAAAGTATGTGTTACTCGCGACTTAAAAGTAGTCCCTTCAAACGGAGACCAACCACACTTATAGGCTATATTTTCAGTGTTCACCGTCCAAGGCGCAACAGAGTTTATTAAAACAACATCGGCTTTATAGCCTTCCTTTATGTAACCACGCTCTTTTATTTGAAACAAAATTGCAGGATTATGAGCCGTTTTCTCGACTATTTTTTCAACCGAAACATATCCTTTGTGATACATTTCGAACAAAGCCTCTAAAGCGTGCTGTACCAAAGGCCCTCCCGAAGGAGCTTTGGTATAGACATTGTTCTTTTCTTCCATGGTATGCGGAGCGTGATCTGTGGCAATTACATCGATACGATCGTCATTCAACGCTTTCCATAGTCCTTCTTTGTCCTTTTGGGTTTTAACAGCTGGATTCCATTTTATTTTGGTTCCTTTTGTCTTATAATCTTCATCCGTAAACCAGAGGTGATGTACACAGACTTCGGCTGTAATCTTCTTTTCTGAAAGGGGTTTTTTATTGCTAAAGAGATGCGTTTCCTTTTCCGTAGAAAGATGAAAAACATGTAGTCGTGCTCCCGTTTTTTTAGCTAATTCAATGGCTTTAGAAGAAGAAATATAGCAGGCGTCTTCACTTCTAATCAAAGGATGATTTTCAATTGGAATATTTTCTCCATATTCTGCCAAATATTTTTCAAAATTGGCCTTAATCGTTGCTTCGTCTTCGCAGTGAGCAGAAATCAATAAATTTGTCTTGCTAAAAATTTCCTCTAATGTTTTAGGGTCATCTACTAGCATATTCCCAGTTGAGGACCCTAAAAACAACTTTAGTCCAGCAACTTTAGTTTCATCTACTTTTAATATTTCTTCCAGGTTATCATTCGTGCCACCAAACATAAATGAGTAATTTGCCCAAGAAGTTTTATGTGCGATTGCAAATTTCTCTTCCAGCAAATCTATGGTAGTAGCTTGAGGTATCGTATTTGGCATTTCAATAAAGGAGGTGATTCCTCCAGCCACGGCAGCTTTGGATTCGGTTGCAATGGTAGCCTTATGTGTAAGTCCTGGTTCTCTAAAATGTACTTGGTCGTCTATCATTCCAGGCACTAGATAGCATCCATCTGCATCAATTACCTTGGTATTGGCAGATTTTACACTGATGCTTTCTGAAACCTCAGCAATTCGATCATTTTGAATAAGAACATCTCCTTTAAAAATGTTTCCCTCATTCACGATCTGGGCATTTTTAATTAAAAAATCTTGCATTAAATATCGAAATTGTTAAATAAACTTTTAATTTTCATGGAGATCACTCCAAAAATGGCTTCAGAAATTATCCCTGAACTCATTTTGGACTCTCCCTTCGTTCTGTCTGTAAATACCACTGGAACTTCCTTTATCTTAAACTTACTGAGGTATGTTTTAAATTTCATTTCGATTTGAAAGGCATAGCCTACAAATTGTATTTTATCCAAGTTAATTTTCTCCAAGACAGCTCTTTTATAACAAATAAACCCTGCAGTAGTATCGTAAATATTCATTCCAGTTACCAGCCGAACATATTTTGAAGCTCCCCAAGACATTAATACTCTGCTCATAGGCCAATTTACCACATTCACTCCTGTTACATAACGTGAGCCTATAGACATATCATACCCGTCTTGTTCGCAAGCATTGTATAATCGAACAAGATCATTGGGGCTATGCGAAAAATCAGCATCCATTTCAAAAATATATTGATAATCACCGTCCAACGCCCATTTAAAACCAGCGATATATGCAGTTCCCAAGCCTTGTTTCTTCTCTCTTTCTAATAAGAAACAACGTTGAGGGTGCATTTTCATTTGTTCTTTTACAACAGCTGCAGTACCATCGGGAGAATTATCGTCCACCACTAAAACATCGAATTCTTTTTGCAACGAAAATACATTCCGAAGCAGGCGTTCAATATTATCAATTTCATTATAAGTGGGGATTACCACCAAAACTTTGGACATGCTTCTCTTTTAGCACAAATGTACCGTTTTTTAGAGAAATAAATGTTAGTGAAATTCTAATTGAAGGTCTTTTCACACGTTTTATTTTACAGTACCTTTATAGCAAAATAACTCGTGCAATACGTTGAAAGATATACCGAATCTATTGACTGGATTACTCTATTATTAGTAGGGTGTGTGGTGCTTTTCTCGATTGCAAAATATGCTTATCCCAGACGCTTCGATGAGTTTGTTCTACTACCCATAAACAATAAATATTTTTTTGTACATGGTAAGAATCATGACCTAAAGCATCCCTTTAACTTACTCTTATTTGTAGTGCAAGTGATTTCAGTATCGCTTTTTATTTATTTATTTATTAAAACAAAGGAACCTGAAATATTAAGGACAAAGCCGTGGTTATTTGTACAAATATGTACCGCCTATGCATTTTTTGTGGCCACTAAACTTACAATCGAGAAGATTGTAGGTTCCGTTTTTACCCTAGATACAATTGTAAATAACTACCTCTATCAAAAATTAAGCTACCGTAATCTATTAGCAATAGGAATATTTGCGGCAAATGTGATATTTTTCTATGTAATACCAACAACGACCCCAAACTTGATCGTTGCTTGGATAGTCATCCTAGCGTTAAACTGTATTGTGTTGTTTTACAGCTATAAAACCATTGGAAATTTAATTTTGAGCAATTTCTTCTATTTTATTTTGTATCTTTGCGCTCTTGAAATCTCACCTTACTTTATATTGTATAAGGTATTACAATGATGTAAGGGGATGCTTAAAGTATTGATTTTATGAAAGTGAAAACTATTTTAGTTTCGCAACCTGAACCTAAGGTTGAAAACTCTCCTTATTTTGATTTAATTGACAGGCAAAAGGTAAAGATAGATTTCATCCCTTTTATTCATGTCGAGGGTGTTTCTGGTAAGGATGTCAGGTCCCAAAAAGTGGATCTAACCCAATTCACAGCTATTATTTTAAACAGTAGAAATTCTGTCGATCATTTTTTTAGAATTGCAGAGGAACTGCGCTTTAAGGTTCCCGACGCAATGAAATATTTCTGTCTTAGTGAAGCCGTAGCGTTCTATCTTCAGAAATATGTGGTTTACAGAAAGAGAAAAATATATGTTGGTAAAAGAACCTTCGCAGAACTCTCGCCGCTTATCAAAAAATACAAAAATGAGAAGTTCTTACTTCCATCTTCAGATAAATTAAAACCAGAATTTCCTACTATTCTTAACGAGCTTAGTGTAGACTGGAAACAAGCTACTTTTTATAAAACTGTAGTAAGTGATCTTAGTGATTTACGAAATGTGTATTATGACATTCTAGTATTTTTTAGCCCTAGTGGAATTAAATCCCTATTTGAAAACTTTCCAGATTTTGAACAAAACGAAACGCGTATTGCTGTTTTTGGTAATACAACGGTAAAAGCTGCAGGAGAGAATGGGCTACGTGTGGACATACAGGCACCAACACCAGAAACACCTTCTATGACCATGGCTTTAGAAAAATATATTAAAGAGGTGAATCATAAAAAATAGTGCAAAAAACTTGCTCATCAAAAAACCCCGATCAATTCTTGATCGGGGTTTTTTGTATACTACTTTTAAGGCTAACCTGCTATAGGCGCTCCCGACAGAATCTCTTCATTTGCATATTCCTCAAACTTTGCAAAGTTTTGTTTAAATGATGCTGCCAATTCCTTAGCTTGAATGTCGTAAGCTTTTTCATTCCCCCAAGTACCTCTTGGGTTTAATACTTTAATTGGCACATTAGGACAACTCTGAGGCACATCTAATCCAAATACCGGATGATTCTCAAAAGCTACGTTCTCTAATTCTCCATCCAAAGCGGCGGTAATCATAGCACGCGTATATTTCAACTTCATTCTACTTCCAACCCCATAAGGTCCACCTGTCCAACCTGTATTTATCAACCAAACATTTACCCCAGCCGCCTTCATCTTTTGACTAAGCATTTCAGCATATCTCGTTGGGTGCAAAGGCATAAATGGTGCTCCAAAACAAGCAGAGAAACTTGGAGTAGGCTCATTAATACCTTCTTCCGTTCCCGCAACCTTAGCTGTATAACCACTAATAAAGTGGTAGGCCGCTTGTCCAGGTGTTAATTTAGAAATTGGAGGTAACACACCAAAGGCATCTGCCGTAAGAAAGAAAATATTCTTAGGGTTTTTACCAATAGACGGTTTTTGAATATTATCGATATGATAAATAGGGTAGCTTACACGTGTGTTCTGTGTAACAGAGGTGTCTTCATAATCCACTTTTCGATTGCTATCCAACACTACGTTTTCCAGAATCGCTCCTGGTTTAATAGCATTATATATATCTGGTTCATTTTCTTCGGAAAGATTTATAACCTTAGCGTAGCATCCTCCTTCAAAATTAAAGACCGTATTTTCAGCAGTCCAACCATGCTCATCATCACCAATTAACTTTCTTGCTGGATCTGCAGACAAGGTTGTTTTACCCGTTCCTGAAAGACCGAAGAAAATAGCCGTTTCACCATTATCACCAACGTTAGCTGAACAATGCATTGGCATAGTATTTTTATCCACTGGAAGTATAAAATTTAAGGCAGAAAAAATCCCTTTCTTAATTTCACCGGTATACCCAGTACCACCAATTAAGGCAATCTTTTTTGTGAAATTCAAGATTGCAAAATTATGTTGTCTTGTTCCATCCACAGAAGGGTCCGCCATGAATCCTGGAGCATTAACAATAAGCCATTCGGGGTCAAAGCCATCTAGCTCAGCTTCCGCAGGACGTAAGAACATATTATAAGCAAACATATTGGACCAAGGATATTCATTGATCACTCTTATATTTAACTTATAGTCTTCATCTGCACAAGCATAAGAATCTCGCACATAAATCTCTTTTTCAGAAAGGTAATTTGTTACCTTATCATAAAGCTTGTCAAACTTATCTGTTGGAAAGGGTATGTTAATATTACCCCACCAAACTTGGTCATGGGTAATATCATCCTTTACAATAAAACGATCTTTTGGAGAACGGCCTGTAAACTCACCAGTATCAACCGCTAACGATCCGTTATCGGTCAATTTTCCTTGTCCTTTCTGTAATGTTTCGTTGTGAAGTTCTTCTGAGGAGAGTTGGTAATTTACTTTTGCATTCTTGATTCCGTAATTGTCTAACAAAATCGATTGAGTAGTTTGGTTTTTAGCGACCATACCTAGTTTTAATTGTTGTGGCTACAAAAATAATAAATCTACTAGAGATAAACCCTTTAAAAAAATATAATTATCCCTACTTAATTGTTAATAATCCATATCCCAATCGAAGCCACCCCAAAATGAAAAGCAAACCTCCAATTGGAGTTACAGGACCCAAAAAAGACACCTTAAAAGGAAGTACTTCCCTGAGTGCCAAGAGATAAATAGAACCGCAGAAGAAGACTATTCCGAAGATAAAAAATCGAAAAACCCACTTGCGAGTACCCGCTGGAACTGCAGTAGCAAATCCAAGAATCAATAAGGCAAAAACGTGATACATTTGGTAGCGCACTCCTGTTTCAAAAATGGTAAGCGCCTGTAAACTTACTACATCCTTTAACCCATGGGTGCCAAAAGCCCCAATCGCAATTGTGACTGCAGCTAAAACACAAGCTGGAACCACAATTTTTTTATCAAAATTCTTCATAGTGTTAGAGACAATTTAGTACTTTCGCCCTGTTCAAATAGAACATGACAAAGTTAATGAAAAACCTACGGATGAGAAATATATTAATCATTGGAGCTGGACGTTCTGCCACGAGTTTAATTCGATATCTACTAGATAAATCTGAGAGCGAAAATCTTTTTATTACCATTGGCGATATTTCCATTCAAAATGCACAAAAATTCACCACTGGACACCCTAACGGACGGGGAATCCTATTGGATGTTTTTAATGAACAACAACGTAAAGAAGCGGTTGAGCAAAGTGATTTAGTGATTTCTATGCTACCTGCTCGTTTTCATATGGAAGTTGCAAATGATTGCATTGAGTTTGGAAAACATCTTGTAACAGCTTCTTATGTGAGCGATCAAATGCAATTACTTGATCGAAAAGCGAAGGCCAAAGGATTGGTTTTTATGAATGAGATTGGACTCGATCCCGGTATTGATCATATGAGTGCCATGCAGGTTATAGATCGCATACGAGACAAAGGTGGTAACATGCTCTTGTTCGAATCTTTTACTGGAGGTTTAATAGCTCCTGAAAGTGACAACAATCTTTGGAACTACAAATTCACTTGGAATCCCAGAAACGTTGTCTTAGCTGGACAAGGAGGTGCTGCGGAATTCCTTCAAGAAGGAAAGTTTAAGTACATCCCATACCACAGATTATTTAGAAGAACTGAATTTATAGAAGTCGAAGGCTATGGAAAGTTTGAAGTCTACGCCAACCGAAACTCTCTGAAATATCAATCAGTATATGAGCTTGAAGATATCCTTACATTATATCGGGGAACCATTCGACGAGTAGGTTTTAGCAAGGCTTGGAATATGTTTGTTCAGTTGGGAATGACGGACGATAGCTATACCATCCCAAATTCTGAAAATCTATCTTATAAAGAGTTTGTGAATTCATTTTTACCTTATTCTCCAACAGATTCTGTAGAATTAAAATTACGTCACAATCTGAAAATTGATCAAGATGATCTCATGTGGGAGAAATTGTTAGATCTAGATATTTTAAATGATGACAAAAAAATCGGGATTGCGGATGCCACACCGGCAAAGGCACTTCAGAAAATATTAATGAATAAGTGGACTCTGGAGGAGGAGGATAAGGATATGATCGTGATGTACCATAAGTTTGGATACGAACTTAACGGCAAAAAATACCAAATCGATAGCAATATGGTATCTATTGGAGATGACCAGACTTATACCTCAATGGCTAAGACGGTTGGTTTGCCTGTAGCTATTGCAGCGTTAAAAATTTTAAACGAAGAAATTACAACCCCTGGAGTACAGGTTCCTATTTCGAGGGAAGTATACGAACCTATTTTAAAGGAGCTGGAGAGTTTCGGAATTACTTTTAAAGAAACCGAAACACCATACTTGGGCTATAATCCAAATAATGTTGTGGGATGAACAGGCATAAAAGAGAAAAAATCTCTTAACCTTGTATAAAATAAAAGAGCCTGTCTTAAAAGACAGGCTCTTTTTAATTGGTATATCTATAATGCCCAATGATTTTATAATCGAATAAACAATCTTCTAAAACTTGTCCAGCACCAATGTTATGAACAATTAAATTCCGTTTTCCGTCCCTAGATTTTTTATTCACCACTATTCCTATATGAGTTATCGCTCCCCCTAAATTCCAACTTACTATATCTCCTGGCAGGTAATCATTGGAGTTTTTGGTAATTTTCTGTTCAACGCCTTTCCTCTTAAAAAAGACCATCAAATTAGGAACCCTCCTATGGTCAATATTTTTATCTGTGGTTTTGAGTCCCCAAATTTTGGGATACAAACTGAAGTTCAATTTCATATCCTCATGAACTTCCTTTTGCAAATCAATTCCTATTTTTCTATACGCTCTTATCACAACATCTGTGCATACTCCTTTATCTTTAGGGACATCCCCATTTGGATAATCAATAGAAAAATAACTAGGATCGTAAGTCACATTCTGCTGGATTAATTCTAAAGCACAATGAGATAACTCAAGCTGAGAAACAGACGTTTGAGCAAAACAAAAAGTTGCAAAATTAAGCACTAAAAGAAGGAATAGGTTCTTCAACTTAAATCGAATTAATCCCGTCCACCCATAAACATACTCACAAAATATAGCAAAGTAGCTAATGATCCTAAGGCTGCAACCACATAAGTTCTTGCCGCCCATTTCAAAGCATCCTTTGATCCAGCATGCTCTTCTGGAGTTACTATATTTTCTTTCTCAAGCCAAGCCAGTGCTCTACTACTTGCGTCAAACTCCACAGGAAGTGTTATAAAGGCAAATGCCGTTGTCACAGCAAATAGTAAAACACCAATAAGGAATAGAGTTGACCCAAAGGCAGTTCCCATTCCCGTAAGTACCAATCCCGCCATAATTACAATATTGGAAAGCTTGCTGGAAATTCCAACCGCTGGAACTATTTTGGATCGTAGCTGCAACCAATTATACGCCGTAGCATGTTGTACTGCATGTCCGCATTCGTGAGCAGCAACCGCTGCAGCGGCGGCATTCCGTTGGTGAAAAACGCCCTCACTAAGGTTTACTGTTTTATTCGCAGGATTGTAGTGATCTGTTAGCATTCCCTTTACGGAAATCACCTCAACATCATTAATGCCACTATCGGCCAGCATTTTTTCCGCGATCTCTTGGCCGCTCATTCTGTTTTGCAGTTGTATTTTCGAGTATTTTTTAAACTTGCTTTTCAGCTTGTTACTCACATACATACTCACCAGAAAAATGGCGCCCGCTAAAATATAATATCCCATCATAGGTTCTGAAAATTTAAATTGTCAATTAAAGATACTAAAAGCTTTGCAAAAAGTATACTAGGTTCTATCCAACGATATTCACAATCTTTCCGGGTACGACAATTACCTTCTTAGGTGTGCGTCCCTCAAGATATTGTAGGGTCTTTTCGTTTGACATCACAGCTGACTCAATGTCATCCTTACTCATGTCTAACGGCAATTCTAAAGTGAAACGCATTTTTCCATTAAACGAAATTGGATATTCTTTGCTGCTTTCTACCAAGTGTTTTTCATCAAACGCAGGAAACGCTGCTGTTGCTATACTTTCATTATGACCCAATTTATTCCAAAGTTCTTCTGCTATATGAGGTGCATAAGGAGAAATTAAAACTGCTAAAAGTTCCAACACGTCTCGGCTATTGCATTTTTGAGCGGTTAATTCATTAACGGCTATCATAAATGTGGAAACCGAAGTATTAAAACTAAAGTTTTCTATATCCTCTTGTACTTTTTTAATGGTCTTATGAAGGGTTTTTAAACTGTCTTTACTAACTCCTTCTTGGGCTACATTAAAACTTCCATCGGCACCAGAATGGTACAATTTCCAGAGTTTTTTTAAGAAAGAATGCACACCAGAAATTCCTGCGGTGTTCCAAGGCTTAGCCTGTTCCAGAGGCCCTAGGAACATCTCATACATACGCAATGTATCCGCTCCATATTGAGAACATATATCATCTGGATTTACAACATTATACCATCTTTTAGACATTTTTTCCACTTCTCGAGAAACCTTAAATGTTCCATCTGCCTCGGTTATAAATTCTGCATCCTTAAATTCTTCTCGCCAATTTTTAAAAGCTTCTATGTCTAACTCATTCTGAACGTTAACGAATGAAACATCTGTGTGAATTTTAGTATCCCCAAAAGTTAGTTGAGAGACATTTACTCTTTCTCTATCAATTTCATCCAAAAATTTAATTAAAGATGGAAATTCATACTCCGCGACTATCTCCTCTAAAGATACATTATCAGAAAAAGTTTTCTCATATTTTTCAGTAGAATGGAAAATTAATGGAAACCTTAAAGAAAGTTCTTCTAAATATTCTTTGTTTAATTCGTGTAAATCTGTTTTTGCGTACATTAATGTCAATCGAGAAGCCAAAGCACTCTCTCCCAAGATCATTCCTTGGTTGATCAATTTTTTTACAGGTTCGTCCACCAATAAATGACCTCTATCGTACATGAACTTCACCCAAAAACGGCTATATAATAAATGACTTGTAGCGTGTTCACTACCTCCTACATATAAATCAACACTCTCCCAATACTTCATTAATTCTTTTGAAGCAAGTTCTTCTGAATTATGAGGGTCCATATAGCGGAACATATAACAGCTACTTCCCGCCCAACCAGGCATGGTGTTCAACTCCAGCGGGAAAACTGTTTCATGATCTACCTTACCATTGGCAACTACTTCGTTTTTATTCGTGTCCCAGGCCCAAACATCTGCACGACCCAAAGGTGGTTCGCCGTTATCTGTGGGTAAGTATTTTTCAACCTCAGGAAGGCGTATTGGCAAATGTTCTAAGGCGATCATTTGTGGAAGTCCATCCTTATAGTATACTGGGAATGGTTCTCCCCAATATCTTTGCCGTGAAAACACCGCATCTCTCAAGCGATAATTAATCTTACCTTCTCCAGCTTCTTTCTGTTCAAGGACTTCAATTGCTTTTTCGCTAGCTTCGGAGTATGACAAACCATTTAAGAAATCACTATTTGCAATTACAACATCTTTTTCGGCATAAGCAGTTTCAGAAATATCGATTCCTTCAAAAATATTAGGAATTGGAATATTATAATGTTTCGCAAAGTCATAATCACGTTGGTCACCACAAGGCACACTCATCACGGCACCTGTTCCATAGCCAGCTAACACATACTCTCCAATCCAAATAGGGATTTCATCACCGGTCAAAGGATGTTCTGCATAGGCTCCTGTAAAAACTCCACTAATGGTTTTCACATCTGCCAATCGCTCGCGTTCACTTCGTTTTGCCGTTGCTTCAATATATTTACCAACATTAATACGGTGTTCGATTGTTGTGAGTGTATCAACCAAGTCGTGTTCTGGTGCTAACACCATAAAACTCACACCAAAAATAGTGTCTGGACGTGTTGTAAAAACCTCTATTTTTTGGTCACCATCTTTAACTTTAAAAGTTACGCTTGCACCTTTAGACCTTCCAATCCAATTAGTTTGTGTGTCCTTCAAGGGTTGTGGCCAATCAATCGTTTCTAAACCATCCAGCAAACGTTGTGCATATGCAGTGATACGCATACTCCATTGCATCATTTTTTTGCGCACCACAGGAAAACCACCACGTTCTGAAACACCATTCACTATTTCATCATTTGCCAATACAGTCTTTAATTGAGGACACCAATTTACTTCGGTTTCTGCTAGATAAGTCAGTCTATATTTTAATAAGATGTTTTGTTTTTTCTTTTCCGAATATGAATTCCATTCTTCTGCTGTGAAGGAAGGTGTATCTAACTCACAAGCAGCTTTTATCCCTTCATTTCCTTGTTCTGAAAACACCTTTGCCATTTCCGAAATTGGAAATGCCTTTTTGCGTGCCTTGCAATACCAAGATTCAAATAACTGAACAAAAATCCACTGAGTCCATTTGTAATAATCAGGATTTGAAGTTCGCACTTCCCGACTCCAATCGAATGAAAAGCCAATCTTATCCAATTGTTCGCGGTACCGCTTGATATTCTGTTCGGTAGTTCTACGTGGGTGCTGTCCTGTTTGGATCGCATATTGTTCGGCAGGTAGTCCAAAAGAGTCATATCCCTGTGGATGCAATACATTGAATCCCTGATGCCTTTTATACCGAGCGTAAATATCACTAGCGATATATCCTAGTGGATGCCCGACGTGCAATCCCGCGCCAGACGGATATGGAAACATATCCAAGGCGTAAAATTTAGGCTTCTCGCTCCGGTTTTCGGCTTTGAAAGTTTGGTTTTCGGCCCAATACTTCTGCCACTTTGCTTCAATCTCATTAAAATGATATTTACTCATCGCAATTTTTTCTGGAAAGGACAAATTTAAGATTTCTTACCAGAAGTGAGAACCTATTAGACTTAAAAAATAGGATGTAGTAATTTTCCTGAAAACAACACCCAAATCATAGAAAGCAACGCCTATACATTTATTGCGATTCCGAACAATTTCATCTGACTCACACTATAAGGTTTCTCTTTGAAAAAAATAAAAACATCTAACACTAGCCAGATCGAAAAGACGGCTAAGAATCCTGCAAGGACATAATCCTGAAACCAAAAAGACAAAACATACACCTCAAATAGCAATAGAAAAAGCATCACAAACTTGGTGTTTTTCCTCCCTATTAAGATTGCAGTGATACGCTTGTTTGCCTTAATATCCGGTCCAATATCCATAATCTCCCCTGCAATATGCGCCTGAAAAGCAAATAAAGGACAAATACAATATTGTCGGCCAAGGAATCATCTCTGTATCATTGAGCAGCACACTAAAAAATGCCGTAAAAACGTATCCCACTTGTATGCAAATTTCAAATGGCGGACGCTCTTTTAATCTAAAAGGCTCAAAATTGTAAGCAATGTTAATCGCAATCATAAAAAGTAAAAGCAACAACATTTTCCAACCTGCAATAAAGGTGAAGAAAAAAATAAATGGAGTAGTGATCAAAATGATCTTTTTAGGAACTGATGCCAATAGCTTTCTACTGGATTTTGCACCAAAAAGGAAATTGCCTTTTCGTTCATTTGCTTTATCAGCTTCAATATCATTAATATCGTTTAGACCATACACGAGGTAGTTTAAGGGAAAGGTGACAAAAACCAATCCAATCCAAAAGAGAGGTCGCATCCAAAAACCGCTGTCCAAAGAAAGAGGTGCCAAATAAATCCAAACTGTGGGAAACCACAAACCTGGACGTGAAATCTTTAAATCTTGAAATAACTTTTCTATAGTAGCTGATTTAAAACAAGATTCAAATTTAAACTTATTATAAGAAACTTTAAACGTTAGTTAGTTGCAGGTGTAAAAATCATTGTATTTTTACACCAATATTCAACTTTATTTTATGGCTTCTTCTTTTGAAAAATATCAGAAACGTAGATTGATCTCTTCTTATTTTTCAGTAGTTATTAGTATTTCCTTAGTACTATTCCTTTTAGGACTCTTGGGTCTCTTGGTTTTAAACACGAAAAAAGTAGCAGACCATTTCAAAGAAAAGATTGCCCTTACAGTTTATATGAAAGACACGGCGAAAGAAGTAGAAATTACACAATTAAAGCAAAGTCTTGCCCTTGCAGAGTATACCAAATCTGCTGAATTTATTTCAAAAGAAAGAGCTGCAGAAGAACATAGCACTACGATTGGTGAGAATTTTATGGAGTTTTTGGGGTACAACCCACTTCAAAATAGTATTGATGTGTATTTGCTTGCCGATTTCGTTTCTCCAGAACAATTAGAAGAAATAACTTCTGAACTTATGACCAAAGATTTTATAGACGAGATAGTTTATGACAAGCCTCTAATTGCTTTACTTAATGATAATGTAAAGAAGATCAGTTTGTGGGTATTAGTTATCAGTGGTCTTTTCACATTTATTGCGGTATTGCTCATTAATAGCTCCATCAGGTTGTCCGTATATGCAAAACGATTCACAATAAAAACGATGCAAATGGTTGGGGCAACTAAGCGCTTTATAAGACGTCCTTTTATATGGAAAAGTGTTCGATTAGGAATCTTAGGTGCAGTTTTAGCTATGATTGGAATGGCAGCGGTCCTATTCTATCTTGACAAGACTTTTCCTGAGCTACAACTACTTCAGGACAAACTGTTACTAGGGAGTTTATTTGCCTTCATTTTTTTAATGGGCTTATTTATTACTTGGCTTAGCACCTTTTTTGCAACACAGCGATTCTTAAACCTTAGAACTGATGAACTTTACTATTAAAATAATTACCTTGCAACCCGTTAAATTATTCAGAATTTAAGTAATTATGGGAGAGAAAAAACGAAAAGAAGCCGTTCAGAAAAACTTTGTTTTTGAGCGCAAAAACTACAAGTTTATGCTCATTGGTCTTGCTGTAATTGCTCTTGGTTTTATTTTAATGACTGGTGGAGGAAGTGATGACCCAGCAGTTTTTAATCCAGAAATCTATAGCTGGAGACGTATTCGTTTGGCACCTGCACTTATCCTTATTGGCTTTGGAATTGAAGTATATGCCATTCTATTAAATCCAAATAAGAAAAAATAAATTATGGGCGCTTGGGAAGCTATTCTCCTTGGAATTATTCAAGGATTTACTGAATTTTTACCAGTTTCATCCAGTGGTCATCTCGAATTGGGAAAAGCAATTTTAGGAGACACCTCTGTCCCAGAAGAAAGTTTACTATTTACTGTAGTTCTTCACTTTGCAACTGCCTTGAGTACCTTGGTTGTTTTCAGAAAAGATGTCTGGGGAATTATAAGTGGTCTTCTAAAATTTAAATGGAACGAAGAAACACAATTCATTACTAAGATTGTAATTTCTATGTTGCCAGCAGTAATCATCGGGCTTCTATTTGAGGAACAATTGGAAGCATTTTTTGGTGGAAATATTGCCTTTGTAGGTGCGATGCTTATTGTAACTGCAGTCCTTCTTTGGTTGGCAGATCGATCTAAAAATACTGGAAAACCTGTTACGCATAAAAGCGCCTTTATTATTGGTATTTCACAGGCCATCGCTATGTTACCTGGAATTTCCAGGAGTGGCGCGACCATTTCTACATCTGTATTACTTGGTAATGACAAAAGTAAAGCCGCCCGATTTTCATTTTTAATGGTAGTGCCTTTGATCTTTGGGAAAATTGCCAAAGATATTGTAAGTGGTGATCTTGCTGTTGAAACCGCAAATTTCACAACCCTAGGATTAGGTTTTATTGCTGCCTTCATTTGTGGGCTAATCGCCTGTACTTGGATGATTTCGATCGTACGAAAAAGTAAACTTTCCTATTTTGCTATCTATTGCCTAATTGTTGGTATTATAGCAATCGCCGTAGGCCTATACAGTTAAAAAATGACTGCCAAAGAATATAAAGAAGGACAACTTATTTTAATAGACAAGCCATTGGAATGGACCTCATTTCAAGTGGTAAATAAGATACGTTGGTTGATCAAGCAACACTTCAATCTAAAGAAAATAAAAGTAGGTCATGCTGGAACCCTAGATCCATTAGCCAGCGGATTGCTTATTTTGTGCGCAGGGAAGTTTACTAAAAAAATAGACAGCTATCAAGCACAGGAAAAAGAATATACTGGGACTATTACATTAGGCGCAACTACTCCAAGTTATGACCTGGAAACTGAAATTGATCATACCTTTGAGGTTTCAGGAATTACTTCGGAAAAAATTAAAGAAGCTACACTTCAGTTTATTGGGGGAATACAACAGCAACCTCCTATTTTCTCAGCATTAAAGAAAGACGGGAAACGCCTTTATGAGTTTGCTAGAGCCGGTGAAGAGGTGGAAATCGCAAAGCGAACCATACATATTTCTGCTTTTGAAATCACCAAAATTGAGCTTCCAAATGTTGATTTTCGAATTGTTTGTAGCAAGGGAACTTATATTAGATCTTTGGCACACGATTTTGGGAAGGCATTAAACAATGGAGGACATCTTTCTACATTGAGACGTACCAAAATTGGCAACTATTCAGTTGAAGATGCTATTTCAATTGAGGCTTTTGAAGAGAGACTTAACGCCTAAGCCCGAGCCCTACTTATAAAAGTTCGTTAAAACGTTCTTAATCTACTCCTAAAAATGTTTGCTTTGTACGTATTTTTGTCAAAATTTTCATTTATTGCAATAGTGAATCTAAATTATTCATATCGTTCCTTGCTAATTACTACTTTACTCTTCGGGATTCTGTTTCTAGCCTTTAAAAGCGTTACGCTATCCAAATACGAGATTGTAAAAGAGGAAGGTTTTGATGTGGAATATAGTGAGGAAGACCTGCTCTTAGAAGAAGAAGAACTGGCCTCCCTTTCCCAACGTGATCTAAAAATAGAAACCAACAGAGCCTTCAATGAGGCCGAAAGGTTTATTTCGGAATTGGAAAACGAGCGTGAAACAGTGACCGAAACTTTAGAAGGAAAAGAACAAATTCAAGAAGTATTGACAGATGCACCAAATGCTGCTAGTAGTGAGACTGGAGCTAATATCCATAAAAAAAGTAAATCAGAAAGGAAAGAAGACTTTTCAAATGGAACTAATGAAACGAAAAAAGTTTCAGTTACAAATTCTTCAAAAAAGAATAGTACCGTTAGCTATCGCCTATTGAAAAGATCTGCTTTAAACCTTCCAAATCCGGTATATACCTGTGAAATCTATGGAAAAGTGGTTATTAATATCGAAGTAAGTAAAACTGGAAGAGTCAAAAAAGCGACTTATAGCAAAAAAGGCTCTACAACGAAGAACGAATGCTTAATTGATAACGCCCTTACCTATGCAAAAAGTGCCCGATTTACTACTAATGCTCAAAAAATAAAGCAACTTGGCACGATTACCTATAACTTTCCAGGGCAACAGTAATCTAACTTAGAAGTCCAGACAAATCTTCCACAATGCTTTGTCCCTTATCTTTATTATACCATACTTGTAGGTCCTGCTTAAATTCTGGAGTAAGTTTCCCATGTTCCTTCTTATACAAATCAACCATTTGCGTGGCATAAGTAGGTCTTGGCCCCCAATCTCCAAGAATCTGATTGGTTTCGCTGTCAAAGGCAATAAGTTTAGGGATCGACATCCCTCCATTGGTTAAAAAGGCATTCATTAACTCAGGGTTTTCATCTCTTAATACAACCTTAAAATCAATTCCAGAAGCCATTTCTGCCATTTTATTCATAACCGGCATGGATTGAGCCGCATCACCGCACCAGCTCTCTGTAAGAACTAGCCAGGTTACTTTCTTCTTAAACCCCTCAAGTTTTTCCAGAATAGACATCGGGACTTTTGTGGTTTTATCAAGCCTGCGCATACGCGAATCATTGAGTAGTGTATATTGAGACAAATCTGCTGTTTGAATTGGTCCAGTACTACTTCCATTCTGAACATGTTCAGAAACCAGTTCGCGATATTCTTTATATGATATTGCCGTTTTTAGGCTCTCCTTGATGAGTTCAACTGTCTTATTTAATTGAATTATATTTTCCATAAACTCTATGACGAAATGTTTTCCAAAAACTTACTACCTTTAATTTTCCCAAAAGTAAATAAAGAAAAATGGATAAAAACAGATGTTGGTGGTGTGGAAATGACCCTTTGTATATAGCATATCACGATGAAGAATGGGGATTGCCCGTTTATGACGATACCGCGTTATTTGAATTCTTGATATTAGAGACTTTTCAGGCTGGGTTAAGTTGGATTACCATTTTGAGAAAGCGAGAAAACTTTAGAAAAGCCTTTGACAATTTTGACTATAAAAAAATTGCCAACTACAACCAGAACAAAGTTGATTCATTGCTTCAAGATGCAGGAATTATTCGAAACAAACTAAAGGTAAATTCGGCGATAACAAACGCTGTTGCGTTCCAAAAAATTCAAAAAGAGTTTGGAAGCTTTAGCACATACATCTGGAAGTTTGTCGATGGAAAACCCATTCAAAATAAACTTCGATCAAAGGACAAAGTTCCAGCGAATACGAAATTGAGCAATACGATAAGTAAAGACTTAAAAAAGCGTGGATTCAAGTTTGTAGGCACCACAGTTATTTATGCATATATGCAAGCCACCGGAATGGTAAATGATCATCTAGTCGACTGTTATCGCCATACTCAAGTACAAAACTAGTTCGTACCGTTAATAGCTAAATAAACATTATTCTTAAACTCCAAATCTAAAGCTTTTAACGTTTGACGGTAGCGATGTTTCAAAGTTGCATCCGAAGTGCTTTCAGTATCAAATAACTTTTCGAACCATTTTTTAGCTTTGGGATATTCATTCTTGAAGTAATAAGCATTTGCTAATTCTTTATAGATATGAGCGGTACCATACCCTTCAACAACAACTTGTTCATACACTTTGACAATGTCTACATCCTTGTTAACGTTTGTCTTTACCGTATTCGACGACTGCGAGAGTACCGGTGTCGAAACAAATACACAAATCAAAAAGAGAAGCTGGGGAAGCCTTTTCATAAGTGGGGATTTTAAAATTTACTGGATAAATGTAAGAAATTTCCTTTAATTAGGGAAATTTCCTATAAAATGAATTCTTCTGTTTAAGCCTACTATGGTAAAAAAATAAAAAAGACCCCAATATATTAGGGGTCTTTTTTGTTAAAATTTCAGGAAATAATCACTTCAGGGTTAAAGCTTTATAATTTTTCGATGAATGGTTCCAAATTCACCATCGAACGTCACGAAGAGGGTCCCATTCCAGCTATCTCGTAAGTCAATTGTAACAATTCCGTTGCCATTTTCAATAGTTCTGTTAAACAAATCTTGACCCAATAGATTATGGATGGAAACCTTGATGGGGCCAGGGACATTTTCAAAGTTGAATGAAACTTTCTCCGTTGCTGGATTAGGATAGGGTGCAGAAATATGATTCTCTGCCCATTGTTCTATGGATAAAACTTCAACGCTAATAGTCCAATAACCATCTGGAGCAACGATAGGTCTGGCGATTGTCTTACCTGAGTTCGCTTCAGCAAAAATATAATACTCTACATCGGTCTCAGCTATACCCAAATCCGCCGTCCACATATCATCACTCACGAAAGCCATTGGTGTTTCATTAAAGGTACTTCCTCCTTCTTCTCGCCAAAAAACCTTTGCATTATTAACTCCAGAAATATGCTTAATCATAGCATCTATGGTAACTGTTGAACTCATATTTGCTTCGTCCACAGGCTGATGTACAATCCATAATGGGTCTTCAACCCCAATAGTATGTGTAATACAGTGCAGTGCTCCCAAAAGTGCAATTAAGTTCTCTCCTGGGTTGTCTACATCAATCCCCACCACATTGTATCCAGGAAGCAGTTCTTGATAATAAGCAAGTGCTGGATCATCTACTTCTGGTCTATACGTAGGCACCAATATCGTTTTATTAATGAATAATGAATTACTAAATGTTCTATAATAACCACCTGTATCTGGGTAACTACCACTCGTACTTGGAGGCGCATCTATCCACTTTACATCATAGGGAGTTCCAAAAGCCGACTGAAAATTATTCAACACATAGTCAATATTCGCTTCAATTTGAGGACCATCCGCTACCCCCTCTGGATATCTACTTACAAGAAGGGTCTCCTCATCTAACAATTTCATATGCATATCAATATGATGTATAACATCATAAGGAAGTACGTCCATTTTTATATAATTCTGGATTCCCATATAGGCTTCCATAATATCATCTATCTGAGATTCTGTTTTAACCGAAACACCATAAGGATTTCCTGCGGCATTCTCATCCAAAATAAGACTTGAGGCAAATGCATTTCCAAGTCCATCAGACATATAATTTCCTCCAGTATTTACCAAGTCATTTGTTCCGGTATCTGTTACGTAAATTGGAATTCCAACCTCTGCCGCATGTGCCAAAGGCATTACATTATCATTTGGCCGTGGTCTGTTATATATCCAATCGGTAAGTGCTCTTTCACCAACATCATCTGAGTAAATAGTATTTCCGGCATAATCTCGAATCCAAATACTATCCCAAGGGGTATTTAGGAAGGTCACATTAGTAAGGTCTACACCTCCAGCTGTAAGAAAGTTAGAGACGCTTGTAGCGTTTTGCGTGGTAATGATCACCTTACATTCGTTTACCGCGGCGGCGACTATCTGCCGTAAAATCCCTTGAAAACCTGACTGCCAGGTAACAACAAGATACTCTACCTCTTCCCATTCCGCCGCAGCTCTAATTGGCCCAGTTGGTGGATCCGTTAATCCGGAGTTCTTAAATTGAAAATCGGATATAAGCTCTTTTTCTGTTTCTGAAAGACCCTTAGGTAGCACTTCGTTTTCTTGCGAAAGCATAAATGGTGCGTACAAAGCGAGTAGTAGTAGTGCTAAAAAATTGGTGTAACTGTATTTCATGATAGCATTTTTATTTGATCTTACGAAGATATAGGATTTATGCTACATATCCATAGAAGGATTAAACATATTGATTTACAGCGATTTATACGAGTTTTGTATTGTCTAATAGTTGCAAAAAATCGCTTCTTGAAATTTCTTCCGCACCTAGACTTTCCAAATGCGCCGTATAAATTTGACAATCGATAAATCGATACCTTTTCTTTTTCAGATGTGAGACCAAACTACAGAATCCAACCTTAGAAGCATCATTTTCCTTACTAAACATGCTTTCACCACAAAATACTTGTCTATCAGGAAGATCCACGCCATACAACCCGCCTACTAAAGCACCCTCATTCCATACCTCAACCGAAATCACATGCCCCTTCCCGTGTAATTCAATATAACCTTTCTTCATCTCATTGGTAATCCAAGTACCCAATTGTTTTCCTCTTTTCACAGCTGAACAGTTTTCAATTACTTCAGAAAAGGCAGTATTAAAAGTTACCTTAAATTTTCCACTATTTATCGTCTTTTGAAGGCTTTTTGATACTCTAAGTTTTTTGGGAAATAAGATCATTCGTGGGTCTGGACTCCACCATAAAATAGGCTGACCTTCTTCATACCAAGGAAAAATTCCATTATTGTAAGCAAGTAGTAGGCGTTCACAAGATAAATCACCGCCTAGGGCTAATAATCCGTCTACGTTGGCCTCTGAAGGTTTAGGAAAGTGTAACGAAGAAGAGAGCAGGACCATTTAGCGCTTGATATTAAATAATATAAAGTCCTATTAAATATACAACAATCCCAATGACCATCAAAAGTAAGGTATAAGGCAGTATCTCTCTAGCCTTAAGTCTTGTTATTGCCAACAATGGAAGGGCCCAGAAGGGTTGAAGCATATTAGTAATTTGATCACCATAGGCCAAAGCCATGATCGCTTTTGGGAGTGGAACTCCAAGTTTCAAGGCAGATTCTACCACTATTGGCCCTTGGATTGCCCATTGTCCTCCTCCACTTGGAACAAAAATATTGACCAGTCCAGCGCTAAAAAATGTGAACAATGGCAAAGTAGTAGCAGTGGAAATTGAAACAAAGAAATCAGAAATTTGAACCACCATTCCGCTATCCCTCATAATACCCATAATCCCAAAATATAATGGAAACTGAATCAAGATCCCACTTGCTCCCTTGATTGCCTCTTCTAGGGCTTTCAAAAAACTGGAGAAGCTTCCATGGAGTAATAATGCCAGTCCCAACATAAAAAAATTCAATAAATTGGGAGTAATTGCAAGACATGTTATCGCTCCAAAATACTGATAGAAAAAGGCTATTAATATTAGAACCCCAATTCCTATTCCGAAAACCTTAGAATGATCCAAACGCTCCACACCACCGAGGTTCTTTCCTTCAGAAGAAGGTCCCTTGTATATAGGCAAATTGGTAGGTGTTGTTGGTGCATTCTTTCCTAGTTGATATAAAAATAGGGGAATCACAACAAGTAGAATTCCAAAAAGGATTAGGTTAAAATTGCTGAAAACAGTTTCAGAAAACGGAATTAAATCTGGAAGAGAAGAAGCAAGGCTCGTATCATTAACGCCCATCATTAAACTGTCCAAGTGACCACTTTCTGCAACTTTTAATGGTGCAGAGCCACTAATACCACCATGCCAAACCATAAGGCCAACATAACCTGAAGCTCCTACCAAGGGATAGTTAATTCTAAAATTTCGTTCTTGTGACGCCTCTGCCACTTTTCGAGCCATTATAGCTCCAAAAATAAGACCTAGTCCCCAATTAAAAAAAGAAACGATCATCGTGGTTGTAGCAACTAATAGAACAGCATTCGATGTATTACTTACCAAATTCGTGAGCTTACTTATAAGTGCATTCATGGGTTTGCTCAGTACAAGAATATGTCCCAACACTAAAATTAGCATCATTTGATATGCGAATACCAATAAGGCATTGTTCCAGATTCCGTGTTCCCAATAAGATAGGATAGCCAAAATATGGGGTTCGTCTTTAGGCGCCTCTGTCAAGAAAAGTGCCAACAACATGGTGACCAGCGTAAGCAGTATAGCAATAACAAAAGGTGAGGGCAAAAACTTTTTAAAAATGGCTTCGATGGTCTGGGTGATATTCATTGGGCAAAAATAAAAAACTTGTTGGTTTTGCTATATGATCAAGTTAGATATCCAAAAAAAAATCAATTTCGTTTACCTATTCCCGTAGTGAATTGCAAAAAAACTCCCCATTGATCCTCATTTGCCTCTTGTGTCCTTGTATAGTATTGATTCAACCTAATTCGGGAATGTGGTGAAAGTACATAGGTAAGACTGTTGGCATTTGTATAGTTAAAGTGGTACAGATTGGACTGCAAAGCGTCATGATAATTGCACGCAAATGAGGTACTAAGAATAATCCTATTTGCCAAAAACAGGTCTGCATTTCCCTGATAATTTATGGTGCCAAACGAACCTTCCGTACCTGAATTAGAATGACCAATTATCAACTGATTTCCAATTCTAATTTTCTCTTGGTATTTATAAACCCAATCCAACCCAGCTCTATTTATAGTTACAAAATCATTAACCACAAGATTGTTTGATATTCGACCAGAAACCACATTCATGCCAAATTCATTTTTCTTAAAGCTTTGGTTCCCAACTCGGCCAGTTATCATCCAAGTACCGTTATAGGAATAATCAACTAAAGAAAATCTTGGGCTTACACTTGACACAGATTCATCAATAAGGTTATCGCAAACCAAAATTGGTTTATTTAAAATACCTCCAGATGTGAGACTCATCTCCAAATCATATTGCTTACTAATTGGTGTTTTAAGAAAGATCCCTAGATCCTGTACAAAACCAATGTCCATTTTAATAAGATTTGTCATAAAACTAGATACAGGGTCAAGTTTCGGGTTGTGGCCATAGGGTATGGATTTATTTCCAAACCAAATTGCCGTTCTATCCCATTTAGTGTCAAACTTAAGCCAAGTGTCAAGTAATTTTATTTTAAAGTCGGCTTCTTTTTGCCCACTGGAATTTATTCCTTTATCAAACAGAACAGACAAACGAATAGAATAACTGGCTAACCTTATAGACTCAATATAGCCCTTTTGCTGCGTTTTTTTATTCTTCCTTAAAAACTGAAAAGCAATTTGATTATTTGGCGCTCTGTTTGTAACATCCCAACGACTTCCATTAATATCTTCTATATACCTGCCATGTAGATTGAGTTGCGCATAAAAAAAGTAGTTTGTTGCTTACTTAATTTTATTGATTTTTGAGTACTGGACTCTAAACATAGTAACAGTGTGCAAATAAAAAAAATTATCTTCATCTCCTTCATTTGTCTAATAATTATATAGACTCCTACGTATTCTCACCAATTCTCTAAAATCCTTTGGCAATTTAATTCTAGCCATCCAAACTGGAATTATACGCTTATATGACAATACATAGATAATTAACACATCTCTTTCAAGGGACCCATAGGATAGATACACCTTTTCAATACCTTTATATTGATTATTAATCCAGTTCCCTTCATTACCAGTTAAAAATAAAAAGGGATTAATAGCATCAGGAAGAAGGTCTGGGTCATAAGAAACTGTACTTTGAATTGGATTATACCGTCTCCCTTTGGGATACATATTAATTCCAAAAAGAAAACCTGTCAACTTTTGCTCATCTATCTGAGCCAAATCTACATTACCCAAAGTGATCTTATACGGTGACCATTTTCCACCCAATTCAATTTGTACGTATGCATCTGTCTCTTTTAAATTTACCAACTTAGGCACTTAGCTATTAATATTTTTTATTAAACAAGGTTCCGCCTTAATCATTCTGATCATTAAGTTTTCAAAGATTCCTTCTTTCATAAAACTACGATTGAACCTGTAACAATATTCATTCAAGTAATCCTGTAAGTCTTTGACATGATGGTGTGTCCCTCTGAGCCATGGTGTGTCCCTCTGAGCCATCCCTTCAGGTTCATGATTACTCGATGTAACTCTGGAAAGTTACCACCTTTATCTCCAGAATAGATTTGTTTCAGGTTTTTAAAGTCCTTTTTTAGGGACTGGTATCCTGACCATTTATCTGTTTTTATATGTACACCTGGATCTATATGTGACTTCATAAAATCACCGAGATTCTTTCCATTTGCTTTATCTATACCCCTTGCGTATAGTCGACTCACACCTTTCTTCTTTTTCTCAATAGCAATTACAGCAAGTTTTTTGTTCTTACGACCTCTTACACCAGTCTCCTAACCACCTACAACTGCGTTTGAAAGACCAGCAGGTTTTCTGTCTTAAGGAGAGCTTTCGGCTTAGCTCTGTTGAAGTTATACCCTTCTTATTAGTACTAACGAAATACACTATATAAAACGCTTTTAAAAGATCGAATTTTACCTGATGGAACAATGTGTTTGCAGTCGCTGATTCAACATAATTACATCTTGTACACTGACGAGAATATTTATGTACGACACCTTTGCAAAATCTATCGTGGTCACATTGATGACAAAAATAACCATCTTTCCACTTCATAGTTGCCAAGTACTTATGACAACTATCTGTGTTAGGGAATTGTTCTTGAAAATCAAATAATGATAGGCTTTTGAATCTTTGCTCCATAATAA
>MAAC01006010.1_pt1 | contig 65723 bp, 44 predicted proteins | sample 1115981 | NCBI WGS metagenome assembly MAAC01 (sample SAMN04961126, study PRJNA320927) | seawater metagenome | isolation source: sample BD02T64 sea water enriched with oil for 64 days | place: USA:Gulf of Mexico | collected 2013-07-27 | reverse complement strand
GGCGAAGCAGGAAATGACAGTATATCCCTTGAATCTGGCGGTACGAACAGCTTGTACGGTGGTATTGGTGATGACACCATTTCTGTCAAGCAAGTTGTAATGGGGAAATTTGGTCATGCAGTACGATTTTCTGGTGTGAATACTTATGTGGGTGGAAAAGGGGGTGACCGGCTCGAAGGGTGGGCTGGCGCGGACACTTACGTATTTAATGCAGGTGATGGCCTGGACGTGATTAATGACTTTGGTGCCGTTAATTATACGTACACGTCACGAAACAAAACCTATAACAAGATTGCTGTAAGCCCAGTGGCGGATCGTATTTTGTTCGGTGAAGGAATCATGTTAGATGATGTTGATGCGTATAGAGATGGCGATCATCTGGTCGTAAGGTTTAAAAATACAGAGACTGATGAGATCGTTATTGAGAACTGGTTTGCGTCCCAAGTTTATCGGGTGGAATTTTTTGATTTTTTTGATGGGGAAGCTTTTGATACGAACGAATTAGCATTGCTGTAGAGTTAGGGTATTTTACCTGAGTACTCATAAGTGCGCGTGAAAAAATGGAAAGCTCAGTGGCCATCTGTTTGAGGCTGTAGATGATTTTGTGTGACTGCCCATCATTAACCTGTATTGGGTAAAGGTAGGCAGGCTATGGATTGCTTGGGAGGCGGAATGCTGTTGCGTTAAGCCGCCCCTTTAGTTTCTGTAGCTTCGCATCACACCATTTATTAACGGGTGTCTTGGAAGCTATGGGGTGAGACAACCGCGGTTCAATTGGGTGGTGGTATTTGACCCGCTTAATCTCGATTACAAGTTCGTGTAGAATGCGAATAGCATTTGCCGGATTCTCGGGGTAGAGCACGAAAATATCCGCGCCCAGCGCCATTGCAGAATGTTTAAATTGTGGCTCCGCAATCGCCTTTTTCTCTTTTTCCGGTACACATGAAACTACAGTCAATGTTCTAGCAATGACGGCGACAATCAGAATAGTAAATACTTACTGTTTACACCATTAACACTCTTTGAATGAAAACGCTCTATGTTAAGTGACACTTTTTCATCACGATAGTGGGTTTCAACAGATCAACGCTTAAAATATAATGCAATCACTTTTTCTCTAGTATATTTTTTTGTATTCAGTAACTTGGTAACCAACATCGATTTAGTACCATCAGGAGCAGTCCATTTAACGGCTCTCAGCTTGATTGCGGGAGCACATTTGAATGCCTCGGCACCGTACTTTCCTCTAAAACTACTCGGTGCCACTATTTCAATAATCCCGTCTTGTTTTTTGCTTTTCACAAATGCTCTCAATGCAGAGAAAGTGCTTGTTGTTGGACATCGATTGAATAATAGCCTTGGTAGTGAGAATCTAATTGATGAATAAAATCATAGCTTGGGTAGCCTCGATCGAATAAAAGTATACTTCTTGGCTGGATCTTTTCTATAAGATCACAAGCTTCTTTACGCTCACTTGCTTGATTGTATGCAGTGATTGAGCGCACATTGGCATCCTCCTGAAAACATCATAAGCAGTAGATACCAAACACTGAGGGTAATGGCCTCGGCTATTATTTACTTTCCCTAAGCCGCTTGAAGGATCGAAGTGTTCTCTGATTTTAGTACTGTCTGGTAACTGATATTTTGAACCGTTAAAAAGCAACAACGCTCATTCCTTCCCATAAATATTCATCACGATTCGGGAATATTTCATATGCCGGTATCACTGCGCGATAGAATAAGTCTTCAAACAATTGCCATTTTAATTTTCTCCTGGCTTGCGTAATGGTACTGCGATGAACAGTATCAACCTTACTCCAGGTTCCGCTACGCTTGGCATTGCGCACAAAGCTGGCCATCTACTCCTTGATTTTTTCCGCCCGAAGCAAGAGAGAGTATAAACGTGATTAAAAAAGTAGTGGTAATTTCCTTTCTCTCGAAAAATATTTGGTTGTAAACTTTTTGTTGTCACTTAAATATTGCGAAATTAACGACATAAATTGATTAAAGTAGCCAGGTTGTTAGGGCTCGCTACTATCAGGCGGCTTTTGATTGTGGCTGGTTTTTGATCGTGATCTTGCCATCTCTGTTTTGCGAGGACATGCTGTGAATTATCCGCCATAACCTTTTGCATTTAAAAGTTTTATTTGTTAACTCAACAGCGTTGGGGGGGCAAAGATATTTTGGTGTAAGCAGAAGATATTGTCTGCGTCGGTTGTCGCTGGTATTGCTAGTGGCCTAAATGCAACTTCATGTATCTAACAAAAAGGAAAATGTCCATTTGTAGGCTTCTATTTATGGCTCTATGTGTGAATGCTGATTTGCTATGGCTTTAATTTCAGGGATAGGAATATGTGTTTGCCGTCAAAATCAGATGGACTGGGTATCGCTGGTTAATCTAGTTGGAATTGTCGCAATCCAGGTTTTGCATGCTACTGATTAATAAGTGGCATGATACGAAGCTACAAAAGCTTGTGCGGACAGCCAAATGTACCGGTGTTGGTGGGCTTGGTAGAACCCGGTTGTTAATGGTGGTGGTTTTGTGAAAATATGAACCCTGAGTTTTGCTGCCCGGCCCTGCTTGGCTATTATCCAAGCAAATCCCGTTTAAGCAGGTGTTTTATAGCAGATTCATTTGCTAAAGCTTGGTCGCAATCTAGTACGTATCGATATTGTTTGCCGCAATGAATGATAACTTCTTTTTGGTTTCGACGAAGAATGCGCATTTCGATACGAATGTCTCCAAAACCGTCGTGATTAAATAGATCACAATAGAGGCTAGCCAATTGTTCAAATATTTTATGGTGTGCTTTTGGGGACGTTAATGTAACAACAGGTTCTGATTTTTCTGATTTCATCTCAGTTTTGGTTTTTGCGTTCATGATTGCTGCCTTGTTAGTAATGAGAATCATTATCATATAAAAATAGCTGTGAGACAATATATATTGCACATAATGGTGTGGTTAATTTTTGGTGTTGCAAGTGATTATCATTATTGATAGCATTTCGCCGCATAATAAGGCGCTATAAATTGAGTCATCAATCTAGAGGTAAATAAATGAAGATTTTTTTAAGATTTGTAACAATAATTTGTGTTTTGGTCGTCCCGGTTTCTTCGGTGGTTGCCGCCGACCTTTCCAAACAAAAGCCGATTGAAATCAGCGTTGCTCTTGGGGACAAGGAAAACGCGATGAGTTTTACCCCTTCCTTGATCGAGCTTGAAGCAGGAAAGTTATATAAACTTATCCTTGAGAATAAAGGGAATACTAAACATTATTTCACCTCGCCCGGTCTTGCACAGGCAGTCTATACGCGTAAAGTTCAAATTAATGATGGTAATGGAAAACCAATGGCTGAGGTAAAAGGCAGTATAAATGAAATTGAAATTTACCCAGGCCATAAAGCGGAATGGTGGTTTGTACCTGTTAAGGCGGGTGTTTTTTCAGATTTGCATTGTAGTATAGCGGGGCATAGCGAAGCAGGAATGGTTGGTAAAATTATTATCAAGTAGTTGTTAGGCGTCCGTTATGTGCCCAAAATAAAGTGCCACACCGTGTATAAATATGGCTGTTGTAGCAAGACCTAAAACGACCGGGCTTTGAAATAGAAAGGCCAGGCAGCAAGCATAATTCCCATATAGTTTTGATGCTTTTTTGACAACCAAAAGCCATGTGCAAGTTTTAGCCATTTCCCTATCTCTCCCTAAATTAACTTTCTCTACCTTATAATCAGTGTAGAAGTAAATTTGGGGGAGATAAAATAATTAGCTTTGCTGTTGTGGGTGTGATGATTAACAGGCCGCAATTAATTCCTTTTCTCCCTCTCCCTATTTTTATAGCTTTGCTGTTGTAGCTCTACAGTGGGTATGATTTTCCATTGTTGCAAATGCGAATCATTATTGTTAGTATTCGCGTGAAATTTGTAGGTCAGTTGCCAGCGCCCGTGGGGGGTGTGGTTGTTTGTCACATCTTTAAATTGATAACCCCCTCTGCATAATTTTTGATAAACATCACTCTAATTAGTTTGATACTCACGAACGTGCTGCAATCGAATCAACAATTTACCTTTGATTAGAAATCAAAATGTTATTTTTGAAGAGGATTTACTATGAACGAGATAGAGCTGTACTACCTTACCAATCTTATCCGAACGTATGCTGTGGGTTTGTGTTTGGGTGTTTCAACTATCGCGATGACAAACTACTTTTACATGGTGGCGAAGGGCGGTACTGAGACTGCTGAAAATCGTATGATGCATATTGTCTATACCATTTTGCGCATTGGGATGGTGTTAGCGGTTGTTACAGAAGTGACAACATTGATTTATTACTATCACGTTGATAACTTTGTTTACTGGACCGATAACCCAGAATTTTTAATGCGAATTACTATTTTTAGTGTGATTGTGGCAAATGCCTTTGCTATGCAAAACCGAAAAATATCGATGTGGTTAGGGCCTGTGTTCGCTGGTGGTTCTTGGTATGCCTATTTCTTTTTCAGTGTTTGGATTGAGACCGAAAGTACTTACAGCACACTGCTTGTTGGTTATATGGGCTGGTTAGCATTTATGTTCGTTTTCCTTGGAGCTCTTCGCCTGTATTTAACGCGAAATCAAGAGCAACGTATTGGTGACGGCGCTTCTGTTTCGGCTAAAGCCTCAATGGCAAGCTAAGGGGAAGATGAATGAGTAATACATCGAATAAAAAAGGCAGCTCGTTATTTTTGAAAGTGGGTCTGGCTGTTTTAGCCGTTTCGACAACTGCTCTTGGGGCTCAAGCGTATAAAACGGTTTGGGCACCATACAATGCGTATGAAAACCCGAACGCTATGGGGTACCTTGATAAAGAAAACCCTAAAAGCTTAACCGGTGGCGATACGACACATTTTCACTCGACGAGTGGAGAGTCCTTTGCGCAAGAGATACCCAATATGGGTTGGGGGCAATCAGCCGCTTTTGATCGCGGGGATGGCTTTTTTGAAAGAGAGTTACGACCTGCTTTAGCGCCTGGTTTTTCAAGCAATAATGATGGGTTGGGACCTCATTATAATGCAACATTTTGTGAAGCTTGCCATGCTGCTGATGGTCGTGGTGCGCCACCAAAAAATGAGCATGAACCAATAATGGAAGGTTTTGTTCGGGTGTCGATTCCAGGGAAAGGCCCTCATGGAGCATCGCTTTCACCTCCGGGGTACGGCCATCAGCTTAGTGATAAATCCGTTGCTGGCGTTAAGCCAGAAGCTCATGTTCGTGTTAAGTGGGTAGAGGCTGAGACCGGAGTGCTGCAGGGTGGAGAGACTTACAGCCTTCGTAAACCAGAGTTCATCATTAAGAATTTAGCCTATGGGCCACTGCCAGACGATACGATGTATGAAATGCGTCTTGGTCCTCAGGTGTTTGGTTTAGGCCTGCTTGAGGCCATTAAGGAAGAGGACCTTTTGGCGTGGGCAGATCCTGATGATAAAGATGGTGATGGTATTTCTGGTCGTGTTAACACAGTGTGGGATTTAGAGCGGGGTGGTAATGCGATAGGGCGTTTTGGTTGGAAAGCGAATTCTTTTGACGTACGCCAACAATCAGCAGAAGCTGCGTACTTTGATCTTGGTATGAATAATCCACTATTCTTTTATCGCTACGATGATCAGCAAAAAGATCATAAAGCGAGACAAAACTGTGAGCCTGAACAAACGGATTGTTTGCAAGCGGTGCAGAGTGATGACTTTGAAATGACACCTGCGCAACTAACGGATGTGACATCCTATTTGCAGACATTAGGTGTTGTTTATCGGCGTGATGTTGATAATCCTGTTGCATTAAAAGGCGAATCATTGTTTGCGGAAGCCGGTTGTATAGGTTGCCATAAAACCAATATTACTACTGGCGAAACGGAAATTGCTAGGTTGGAAAATCAGCTTATCCACCCTTACACGGATTTGCTACTCCATGATATGGGGGAAGGTTTGATAGGGCGTCCTGATTTTGATGCGAGCAGAACAGAGTGGCGTACTCAACCGTTGTGGGGTATTGGTCGAATAGAAATGGTGAACGGTCATACGAACTTCCTCCATGATGGTCGTGCTAGGAATATCCAGGAAGCCATTTTGTGGCACGGTGGAGAAGCAGGGCAATCCAAAGAGATCTACAAGCAATATGATGCGGAGGATCGGGCTGCAATTCTTACATTCTTGAATACTCTTTAGTACCCCTTAGTGCAGGCTGTAATGTTTTATGGTCTGCACTAATATTTCCTAATTTTCCTGTGGCAGCATCGTTGTATGTAAGGTGCTGTAATTATTGAGGCTCTTATGCTCAGTGTAAAATCAAAATTTAATGATGTATCGAGTGATGGTTCCAGACGGCCTGGTATTTCTTCTGTGCTTGATCAATTAGAAACTATTATTTTTGGAAAAAGTCATCAGCTGCGTTTAGCGGTTTGTTGTTTGTTGTCGGATGGACATTTACTCATAGAAGATGAACCAGGAACCGGTAAAACGGTGATGGCTCATGCGTTAGCACGTGTCTTTGGTTTACAGTTTCAGCGAATGCAGTTCACCAATGATTTATTGCCGAGTGATATTTTAGGGTGTTCGGTGTTTCTTCGGGATAAAGGTGAGTTTGAATTTCAACCCGGCCCCATTTTTAACCAGGTCATGTTGGCTGATGAAATAAATCGAGCGACGCCTAAAACACAAAGTGCATTACTGGAGGCAATGGAGGAACATCAGGTTTCTATTGATGGTAAAACAAGGGCGTTACCTTCGCCATTTTTTGTCATCGCAACACAAAACCCCCAAGATCAATTTGGAACATTTCCTTTACCGGAAGCGCAATTAGATCGGTTTTTAATGCGGCTGGAGTTAGGTTATCCAACGAAAGATTCAGAGTTAGCGTTGTATGCCGGGAAAGATCGCCGGGTAATGTTGGCTGAATTGCAAGCGAAGGTGTCAGAAGACGATATATTTCGATGGCAAAAACAGGTATTAGACGTTGATGTCAGTGACTCGTTATATCGGTACATACATACATGCGTTGGTGGATTACACGCGTTGTACTGACATATTTCAATACGGACTTTCTCCTAGAGCCGGGCTGGCTCTGATTCGTAGCGCAAAAACCTGGGCTTGGATGGAGGGGGTGTCGTATGTCTTGCCTGTTCACGTCCAGAGTGTATTGGCTGCTGTTGTTGGCCATCGATTACGTTTTAAAGATGATGGCATGAACCCAAGCAGGGCGGGTCATACCCTGATTGAAAACGTAGCGATACCATGAATATGGTGGGTAGCAATCTAAGGCTTGCATTGACGCCTGAAGGTATTGGTTGGTTGTTGGTGAGCCTTGTTGCCTTTCTATTAGCAACAAACTACAACAACAATGTTGTGTTTATGCTCGCTTGTTTATTGTTAGGCGTATGGTTGCTTGCTGCTTGGTTAACGTTAAAAAATCTATCTGGTTTGACGTGTAAACAATGGCGTATTGAGCCGTGTTTTGCGGGTGGCGATTCAGATTTCCAATTGTTGCTGGAGGCAGCTGAAGGTCGTGAGCACGTTGAGTTGGGTTGTAAAGTGGTAGGTCAAAAAGATAAGCAGAAAACGCGTTTGATGCAGCTCAATAGCGGTGAGCGCCAATGGCTCACTTTAACATTAACGATGGAAAAGCGCGGTTGGTTTGTGCCAAAAGCCGCGTCGGTTGTGTCGAGCTGGCCTTTTGGTTTGTGGTGCGCAAGTATGGAGGCCCCGGAAGTTCCCTCGTGTCTGGTTTACCCTAAACCCAATGGTACGCAGAGCTTACCGGATACCCATCAGTTGGATGCTGATGAGCAATCTCTTGATGATTTGTCGGGTGTAAGGGCATATCAAACGGGAGATAATACTCGTCGGATGGACTGGAAATCAATGGCTCGGACGGATCAGATACTAATAAAAACTTTTGAGGGCCATGAGCGTCAGAAAACAACGTGGCTTAATGATAAAAATGTTAGGGTATCTACATTTGAAGAAAAAATTGAACAGCTAACGCGCTGGGTTGTTGAATGTGATGCCCTTGGTGCTCATTACGGAATACGGATTGGCGCAGAGACTTTATTGCCGGGTTCAGGTAGGGAACATCATGTCGAAGGTCTTCGGTTGCTTGCGTTGGCAAAGCAGGAGCGATAATGAAACCCTCATTAAAGCAGGATTATTCTTTTAGTGGTTTTTGGTTTTCGAGTGTTGCAGCGGTATTTGTACTGTTAGCACTAGCAACCTTGCCGGCCATTGTTAGATTACCTGTTCAAGTAAGTCTGGTGTGTATTTTACCTGTATTACTACACCTGATTCCCCGGGGGAAATGGCGAAAAGTTACCACAATTGGTTTGTTAGTGATGTTGGTGGCGACGATTGTTATCAGTTTTGACTCCTGGTTTGGCGGTGATGCCATTATGGCATTTATCTGTGGTTTGCTTTGGCTGAAAAGCAGCGAGATGGCAGGGGCTCGAGACAGTTGGTTATTAATGTTAGCGGTTTGTATTGTTACTGCGCTTAATGCTTTGTTTGGTATTAGTTTATGGCAGATGCTTCATTTGTTAGTCGTTGTGTGGTTGCTGTTACTCAATGTCATGATATTGCAAAGCTCTGATGCAAAACGTGCTATCGGAATGCTGGTTCGACGTAGCGCGTTTTATTTTTCTATTTCTTTACCCTTTGCGGCTATATTGTTTTTTATGTTACCCAGGGTTCCAGGTCCATTATGGGATGTTGGTATCGCCATGGGTATGCCAGTCAAAATGATTTTGGAAAAAACCAGAACACCCGCTATTAGTGGAACATTAGAGGTTGGCCAGGTCAGCAAATTACAAAAATCAGATGCTCCTGTGTTAATTGCCGAGTTTGAGGGGACAATACCCAGTAAAAGCCGTCTATATTGGCGGGGTGCAGTATTTTGGGATTACGATGGTGAGCGATGGCAACTGGCTGAAGGTTGGGATAGACGTCGGAATATTATGCACAATGCACTGAAGGGTAAGCAGGCCTTTCAAAGTGCCATTACGAACGGGGAGGATATGGTTAGTTATAAGGTGCGCGTTTCGCCTCACGATGGTCATTGGCTATATGGGTTGGACGCACCTTTTAAAACTGCACCAGAGACAGTTTTGTCAAAGAACTATCAGTTGTTGAGTATTCGTCCATTAAGCCGGGAGTTCGAATATGAAATGAAAAGCTATTTGAAGTATCAAGGTACTCAACCGCTGTTAGAATCACAAAAAGATCGAGCGTTGAATATTCCAGACAATACCAACCCCAGAATAACCACATTAGGACAGCGAATTGCAACAGAAAATGTGTCGGTTGATGATCGCATTGCGGCTGCGACACGCTGGTATTATGAGGCTGGGTTGCAACATAGCTTGTTGAACAATATTGATGTCGGCCCAAATAACCTAGACACGTTTCTTTTTGATGAAAAATTCGGTGGATCAGAATATCTGGCGGGCAGTTTTGTCATGTTAATGCGAGCCGCAGGTATACCGGCGCGACTGGTTACAGGGTATCGCGGCGGAAATGTAATAGCACTCACAAATTTTATAGTTGTTAAGCAGGGGCACGCTCATGCCTGGTTAGAAGTATGGACGGGTAATAGCGGTTGGTCTCGAATAGACCCTATGGATGTGGTGAGTACGGCCACTGTACCTGCCCAGAAAAAACCTGAAACAGCGCCTCAAACCGAACAACAGAAACAAAAAAACACGCAGATTACTAAGAAAAAGAAGGACAAAAAAGAAACCTCATCATTATGTGAAGGAGAGTGGTTCTGCTCATGGCTTCAAAATATTGAAATGTGGGTAGTGAAATTCGATGCAAAAAAACAATTGGATACGTTGGATAGTATTGGCCTGATGCGAGGAACTGTTGGGCGAATGTTGTTGATGACGGGAGTGACGATATTCCTACTGATGGTTTTCTATATGTTAATGAGCGAGCTATTAAAACGTCGAAGAGAAGATCCTTTGCAGTTAAGTTATCAACGCTTTGCCACCGAAATGGGGAAAAGAGGCTGTGAACAAGGGATTGGAGAATGCCCGTCCGTATATTGTCAGCGTTTGTCTGAACAGTTTCCAGCTCATAAGGATGCTATTGGCACAATTATCTGTGCATATCTAGACGTGCAATATGGAAAGAAAGAAGAAAATAAATTGTTCACCATTATGGTTAAGCGGTTTCTCGCAATGACAACAGGCCGTTAGAATATTTAAAGGAAATATGATGAAAGTAAAACTAATTACCACATGCATGCTATTTTTTATGAGTATGATATTTTCTGTTGAAAAATTGTCTGCTGAAGAAACTGCGAGTGCTTTGGTTGACGAGGTGCTTGCCGGTGGCAATAAGTTAGTAGAAAGTTATCAACCCAGTTCAGCTGTTCAAACAGGTAATACGTGGATTGGTGTATTCCCAACACTGGAGTCAATTCTGTTACAAACCTTACTGTTATCGTTAATGCCGCTAGGGTACTTATGGTCAAAACGAGCGACGTAACCTATTAAAGAGTAATAGAAATAGTGTTAACAGAAAATTAGAAAAGGGGTTATATACGAAAGTATATAGCCCCTTTTTTATTGATGGGGTGCTACAAGGATACGACGCTACAAGTCTGATAGAAATTCTATCAGCGAATTACGTTCTTCATTGTCAAAACCTAGCACCGCATTTTTTGCACTCTGTGCCTCACCACCATGCCAAAGAATCGCTTCCATGATAGTGCGAGCACGCCCATCGTGTAAAAACGTCGCCTCTGGATCAACGGTATGAGTTAACCCCAAACCCCAAAGAGCCGGTGTGCGCCATTCTTTTGCGTTAGCTTGATACTCAACCAATACGGTGTCAGAGACACTTACATTGTCGACGGTGAAATCCGCTAAGTCTTCGCCCATGTCATGCAATAACAAATCGCTGTAAGGGAAAATGGTTTGATTTGATAATTCAGGATGTTCTTCGCTATTTCCTGTTTGATAGCTTTCAACATGACAGCTATTGCATCCGGCTTGTGCAAATAAAGCCTTTCCTTTTTGTACATCCTCACCATAGGCATTTCGGCGAACAGGCACGGCTAGATTATGGGAATAAAGTTCGATGAGATCCAGTACGGCAGAAGAGACTTCAAAGTTATAATCACTTGAGCTGTCACCATTTCCGTTGGGGGACACTAAGCAGTCGTCTTGATGCAGTAAGCAATTTTCATCTAGAAAAATTTCGGTGGTGAGCCCCATATCCCCATTAAAGGCGCCTGCTGCTTGTTGTCGAAGGGTAGGCTGGCCTGCTTTCCAGCCAAATCGACCCAGTTCTACTTGGCCGTTAACGTGATTCTTTACACGGTTTGCTTTACCTGAGATAGCATTTTGATCGCTATCATTGATGTCTTCATTAGCGAGGATGTCCGCTTCAGGGATAAGCGCCAGTAACCCTAGGCCTATCATTGGCGGGGCAACTCGGGCGGAAAACACGGTGTCTGCGTTAAAGTCGTAACCTTGGCTCGCATAGTTACTTGTTAGGTGCCATTGTGGTTTGCGGAGTTCAACGGTGTGGCCATCGTCAAAGGTGATAGTTACGGGGGTATAGCTCACTCGTAGATTGGTTTCTTTTTCGATAGCAAAAATTGCACTTTGTTGCAACTGACCGCCGACACTGGTATCGCCGACATTGGCCAGGGTGCCGTTCTGCATAGCCTGTAAATCTGCGTCGCTGATAATGCTACGGGAAGCTCGGATTAGCATACTAGAAAAGTTTGTGCCATCTTCTGTTGCTGAGACATTAGGTGCGTGTCCGCGGCCATCACGAATGTGGCAGTCTTGGCAGGCATTGTTGTTAAACAAAGGACCTAAGCCATCTCTGAGTTCGGTGCTGGCTTGCTTTTCTACCCAGGGGTTTTCAAAAAAATCATCGCCAAGATTAAATCGTCGGATTCGTTCAGCATCGGACATATTTGCGACATGTTTAGAAAAGGCGCTTGGGTTTGAGAAGGTTACGCTGGTGGCGCCAGCAGAGAGATGTTCAATTTGTTGAGTTTCTGCAGTATCGCTACTGCCACCTGAACCGCAGGCAACAAGTAGGCAGCTAGTTAAACAAAGGGGGAAGGTCGATAACTTCATGATGGCGTCTATGTTGGTTATTCTTAATGTGAAACAGGGAAACAAACATTTGTTTCCCTGTTGGCGTACAGATTTATTTTATTCGGTGTGGATGGGATTAATCCCCGTCACCGCCACCGCCAGTGTTCAGTTCTGCTAAGGCTAACGCTTGGCGTGCTAGATCCAGCTCAATACCCAGTTCAACAAGTTCTAAGCTGGCAGCGTTGGCATTGTCATAATGTTCATTGCCTGCACCAAGGCCGATGATTTGATCAAATTTCAGGATAGGATCAGCTGTTTCTCCGAGTGTTTGGATGGCAGCCATTTTAGCTTCGATACTCGTAAATGCTGCATCAATTGTGCTGTAAGTATTGGAATCGGTTTGCTTGAGCAGCGTACCAAAACTTGCTCCACTTACGGTACCGTAAGTGCCATAGAAAGCGTTCTTGATGCCCTGAAAATTGTTGTAGATTGCAACATGGCTTAAGTCACTAAAACAATCGTGTTCTTCTTCAGTGTCGCCGAGTTCTAGGGCAGATCCCATACGAGCTCCAGCAAGCTCATCGTCTGCCATTACTTTCATAGAGCCAGCAATGTAGGCGATTGCATCGTCATGGTTTAAGAAATTGTATGCAAGTGTGCCATCCGTGGATTCGGCAGCGGGAGACCATTCAGCGACCATGCTGGTGAGGTCGCTAACAAGTAGATCAGTCGCAACTTGTAGATACAGTGCGCGTCGATCGCAGTTTCCGTTGGTGCAACCTGCGTCAGTATTATAGTCGGTAGCAAGGCGTTCGCCAGAGCCGGCCTCAGTACCGTTGAGGTCCTGGCCCCATAGTAAAAATTCGATGGCGTGAACGCCTGTGGCGACGTTGGCGTCATTATCATCAATACCATTTTGTGCCATAAGGTAAGCGCTATCGATGGTTGCTACGCCTGAAATGATGTTATTGCCATCGCCGCCTTCAACATAATCGATTAGTCCTTCAGCTAGTGGCCAGGCATTTACTTGACCTTCCCACTCATCAACAGACTCGATGCCGGCATCCCCTGTATTGCTCCCGAGAGTGATGTCAGTATCCCAGCGTAAAATCTCGCTTTGTTGGTAGGGTACACGCGCCGCTTTATATGCTGCGCGGGCTAGCTCCAGATTGTCTTCTGTTGGTGTTGCTAAAAAGGTAGTGATGGCAGTTTGTAGTGACTCTGCAGTGCTTAAAGAGTCAGAATACATAGCGTAGGCGATATCAACGTAGTTTGACTTTACGTCAGCGGCGCTAACGCTCCTATCTGCAGTGCTGCTACTGCTACCACCGCCCCCACATGCTGTGATTATGCTGACAACAGCAATCGGAGCGACGACCGCTAAAAACCCTTTTATCTTGGACATTATTTTCCCCTAAGTACAATTGTTAATCAGGCATGGATGATAATCATTCTGATTATTATTAGCAATAGCGTTATTGTTACTGTTATCGTTCTGTCAATTTTCGGCAGAATTGGTTAGAATGCACCCAATTTAATATAGGGGCATCGAAACCTAAGATGACATGATTGAGATGATGGAAGAACTACAGCAGTTGTTATTCATTGGACTGGAGCCTTTGCAATATTATCTGGACCCTCAAAAACGCATATATTGGGTATATTTACTGAGTAGCGTAGTGATAGCGTTGGTACTGGCACTGACTCGAAGGGAAAATATACCTCGACAACTGGTTAAGGCATTGAGCTGGAAGTTGTGGTTTCATCCATCGAGTCGTATTGACTTTTATTGGTTTTTCTTGAACCATATTCTTCGTATAGTGTTAGTGGTGCCTGTGCTGGGGGGAGGGGTTGCGTTAGCAATTACGATTAACCGGATACTGTATAGGTGGTTTGGTGCTGGAGATTTCTGGCAGTTACCAGAGCTGACGGTAACGATTCTATTTACGTTGGTGTTGTTTTTGGTGGAAGATTTTAGTCGTTTCTTTGTTCATTATCTGTATCACAAAATCCCGCTGCTTTGGCGTTTTCATGCCATTCACCACAGTGCAATAATACTAACTCCAATGACGTTATATCGGATTCATTGGGCGGAAATGCTCGTGAATAGTATTCGTAGTTTATTGGTAATTGCTTTTGTGAGTGCCATGTTTATATATCTCTTTGATAACGACATTCATCTGTATACAGTGTTTGGTGCCACTATCACGGCATTTTTATTTAACATTGCGGGTTCTAATTTACGTCATAGTAGTGTGTGGTTGGGGTTTGGTTACTTGGAGCGTTGGGTTGTTAGCCCTGCGCAACATCAAATACATCATAGTGTTTCACCTGAACATATCGACAAGAATTTTGGAGCAACATTGGCAGTGTGGGATCGTTTATTTGGTTCGTTAATGATGAGTAAGAATACTACAGTGAAGGGCTATGGGCTTGCTAATAAAACGGTGGAGCAGCGCTTTCTTTCTCAACAAGGAGGGCTCTAAAAAGGCTCTTAAGAAAGTTGCGGTGTAAGTCGAATACTGAACCTTCACGCAAGGGTTGATGTTGTTCTTTGTATTGCGGATTTAAAATATTTCATCAAGTGCTCTGTACACAATCGAATCTTTGCAGATAAGTGCCGACGTTCTAAGTAAATTACCACAATGTCCCTTTCTACAGCGCTCCATTCAGATAATACCATTTGTAATTGTCCTGATTTTATATCGTCAGCAATGTAATAGTCGGGTAGATAAACAAGACCTAAACCCTGAATTGCCGCGGCTCTTAGCGCGTTACCGCTGCTACTGCGCCATGATCCGTTGACGGGCACTTGTTTTTTTCCCATTGCGCCGGAAAATTTCCATGGTTTACTTTGACCATGATGAGTGAACATCAGGCAATTGTGTTGTTTGAGTTCTGTCGGTTTTTGGGGTGCCCCATGTTGCTCCAAGTAATCGGGGCTGGCGACGACATGAAAGCGAGTGCGGCATAATGTTTTATTAACAACATTAGTATGTGTGCGTGGCCCTAACTGAACAACAAGGTCATAGCCCTCTTCAATAAGATCCACTTTACGACTGCTGAAGTTTAATTCTATTTCTACCTGTGGGTGTGATTGTTGAAATTCAGCGAGGGCAGGAACAAGGTGTACTTCACCGAGAAGGCTAGGGGTGCTAATTCGTAGAACCCCTTTTGCCTCACGCTGCAAGGATGATATGGAACGCTCTGCCTCATCCAGCTCTTCGATGATACGGTTGCATCGCTCGTAAAATTCTTCACCAATATCGGTCAATGAAACCTTTCTTGTCGTTCGGTTAAGCAAGCGCGCCCCTAAACGATCCTCTAAACGACTTATTTGTTGGCTAATGTGACCTTTTGATGCACCCGTTGCTCTTGATGCGGCAGAAAATCCACCATTATCAACAACTTGAACAAACTCTTCGAATCCTTCCCATCGGCTCATAAGTACTCTCTATTGTTCATATATAAAAACAATACTATTTTGTATAGTCTAATTATCATTCGTATAGAAACAATGTATATTAAAACTGTAATAAAGAAAACAGCTAGTAGAAATAAGCTAATTCAATAGAGATATACGTAAAGAGGAAAACCCTATGGAATCGGAAATGGTAATTGCAGCAAGCTTAATCACTTCAGGGTTGATGATCGGAGGGGCAGCTGTCGCCTCAGGTCTGGGCATTAGTCGGGTGGGTGCAAGTTTTGTTGAGGGTGTCGCACGTCAGCCTGACGCGGCAGAAAAGCTCCAGGTGAAAGCATTCTTAATGGCGGGTACTTTAGAAGCGGTACCCATGATAGCGATAGGGATTGGAGTGATGTTGCTTTTTGCGAATCCTTTTTTATGAGTATTAAATCTGTTTGAATAAAAATAAAACGCTGTTTTTATAGAATGCACTGTCTCCCTCGAATAAGTTAATTCCGCGTTATATATTCGAGGGAGTAAGAAATTGTCGACATAACTTGCTTGATAAGGTAATTTTTTACGGAGTATCTCTTCCTAAATTAAAGGACTTAACATGGAAACTTTATTGCCGATAGGTCAGGCGGTGGATCAGCGATCAGATCAAAATATTTGTAACGCAGACAATAATTTTATCCATACCTGGCAGCAAATGATGGCAACATCACCCAAGGGTGAAATACAAGCCATAGATGACCTTGTTATTACGAGCTGCGGCATTTCGGTTCCCTTTTTTAATACCGTATTCGCAACTCCCCAAAGACCTTTTACAGAGCAAGATATAGCCGTTGCTAAAGGCTATTTTTCAAAAATCAATAAGTCGTTTCAATTTTGTGCGCATGAACCAATTTCCGAGCAATGTGCAGGTCTGTTTAAGGAACAAGGCTTTGTATTGGAAACAGTATTACCTGGAATGATTTTTTCTGATACTTTCGAGCTTCCGATTAATAAAAATGTATTAACAGTAATTCAGCCAAGTACAGAGGAGGAGCTTTCCCAATATATCACCTTGGTTTCTGAGGCGTACGACTTGCCAGGATGGTTAGCGCGGCAAATTTTAAATGCCGATTTTATTGCTCAACAAAATGTGCACTTGTACCTCGCACTCGTAGATGGTGTTCCCGTGTCGACTTCAATGTTAGTTAATACCCCCGAGGTCGCAGGGATATATTGGGTGGCAACGGGAAAAACGGCGAGGAAAAAGGGTTACGGGGAACGTGTAACCTGGCATGCGGTTCGTGAGGCTTTGAAACAAGGCCACAGCAGTGTAATACTGCAAGCTTCCGCTATGGGAGAGCCTATATATCAACGAATGGGATTTAAGACCATCTGTCGATATCAATTGTGGACATATGACGCAGGTAGCTAACCAAAACTAGCCAGGTGGCTAGTGGCCAAATGCTACCCAATTAGACAAACTTCCTTATTAAATGCTCAATCAATTAGTCCGTGCTGGTTATTGATTGGGTGAATTCAATAACAGGGAGTGTAGGATGAGCGTTGTGGTTCGATGTGTCTTGTGGCTATCAATGGCTGGTTTGTTAATTCTCCAGGGGTGTGGAAGTAGCATTACTGTGACTGGTGTTGTTCAAAAAGGAGTTTTTACCAGACTGGCAGTAAAGGCGATGCCGGTAAATCGAACGACAGGAAAAATTGATACTGACCAAGTGGTAGAGGCGAAGACGGAGGGGTCTCGATATACCTTATCGCTAAATGAACCCGGCACATATGTGTTAGAAGCGAAAGGGCAGTTTATTGATGAGATTACCGGTAAAAAGGTAGAACTTGACGTCGGATTGAAGTCTTTGATTACCATAGATCCTAAGGTGGTAGAGATAGAAAGTAACGTCAACCTCATGACACATTTATATACTCAACAAGTGTTGAATCGTATTTCGTCTGGGGTAGCTTTAATCCAGGCGAAAGAGCAAGCTCAGAAATTCCTGATTGATGGTATGGGTTTTAATGAGGGTGTTAAGTTTGAAGCGCTTAATTTAACGGATATTTCTGCAAATACGCCTTTAAGCGATCCAAATTTACAATTATTGTTATTTACCTCCGCAACACTTCAACAGCTGCAGCCAGCAGATGCTATAGATACTTGGGGGCCTCTACTTGATGCATTGTCAGCGGAAAGTGATAGTGAGCAGATGCATTTAACGCTATCAGCACTTGGAGGAGCTGGAGCGCATTCAGTTTATTTGGCAGTACAAGAAAATCTTGGATTACCAGCATTAGCATTGTTTGAAAATGAGCACCCCGTCTTCCTGTGTAACCTAAGAATACCTTGTGGTTGGCATGTTTTACCTGGCCCCTCGGTCTCGCTAGTCGTGGGTCAAGCACTTGAAGCGGATGGACTTGCTCGGGTCAGAATACAGCTTTCGGGGCCAAGTAATCATTCAGTATCAGTGCGGATACAGAGTGAGAATCAAGGCGCAGAGGTCAGTGAGGATTATTTACCTCTTACACAGACGTTAATTATTCCGTCGGGAGAAACTGAAGTAGAAACGCAGCTGCATTTTCTCTTGGACAATATTGACGAGACAAATGAGGCGGTTGCGATTCGTTTATTTAGTGAATCTGATACCCATGCAGTGGCTAATGGTGTTCGTAGTATAAGTATTGGTGAGGGCGTTGGTGAGTCTGCCAATCGCTTAATTGAGCATGTGTCAATTTCTGATTTTTGTATTACAGGGTTTGGCTCCGGTGTGAGTTTGGCGCAGGGAGACTGTGTTGAGAATAACGCGAATAGTGTTCTGGCTTTATCACCGAGGGCTTCGCTCGGTTTCCGGTTGGGTATGGCGATTGATTGTGAAGACAAAACGAACTGTGATCCCAGGAGCCGCAACTGGGGAACTGAATTTATTCTAGAGGCGTTTAGCGGTGAAGATAATGTAATGGTAGTAGAAGAATCCTTGGTTTTTGCCCAGTATAGGTATCAGGGAGACGCGTTGTGGCCAGAGAATTCAAATGGTGAACCTGTGTATTTGCAAGCCCATATTGGTGACGATTTTGTGGGTATTGTGGAGGCTGCAAAGGAAAAAGGGTTTGGGCTTAGAGTACGAGCGCAACTAATGGGGTATTCGCGGGTTGCTGCACTAGACGAGATGAGTTTACCCCAAGTGTTGCCCGGTACTGTTTTGGCGGGGGAGCAGGCGTTACATTATGAATTTATTGCAATAGAAGAAAGCACGGGGGGTATTAGTAGTAAGTGTGCAGAGGGGAATCATCGGTTACGCGCTCACTATAGCATCGATGATATTCATTATCATGAAGCAGAGTTATGTGTTGTGTTATCAGAAGATAACTACTCAGCAGAGCTAGTCTCTGGGTCAATAGAGTTAGGAGGGGAGGCAGTTGAACTTGCTGCGTTTCATTCATCGTTTATTAGACCGCTAGATAGTGAGCAGCCTGAAAATAATGTTCCTTCTGAGTTAGGTGAGCCTCAAATTATAATTCCTTCAACTGCGGAGGGGGGCGCCCTCGAAACGTACATCCATGCGGAAGGATTACCGTTCGCTTTCCGTGTTAGTCGCGGGCTTATTACGGCGCAAGGTTTATTGTTAGATTATGATGGGATTTATTATCTTCACAATCAATCAATAAAAAATGGACCTAAAGACATAGCCTCAAACGATGTCTTTTATTCGACGCTACATGGGGATTCACATACCGGGTCTTTCCGGTTAATAAATGGGGCAATTAAGGCTTCGTTAACGGTTCCTGGTGGTGAAGGCGGCAAATACGCATACCCTCAGGGGAACGTTGATTGGGATGCATTTGAGTTAGATATTATTAATGGAAAAATTAACTCAACATCATTGATGGATATAACTAACCTGAAATTTTCTTTAAAGCAGAATCGTGGTTGTATTGGTGTTAGTTGTGGCGGGGGAACAGATGCAACACATCGCTTGGAAGGCGATGTTCTAATGAATGGCAGAGGCACTGTATTAGGAAAGCTAATTACTAGTAGTAACTCAATCGTGCGTTGGGGTGGGCATGATAATGGTAGTAGTGCATTTACCCGTGCTGACGATTTAGATGTTGGGAGGGGCGTTATGTTATCTCTGCCCGGATTTCAATTTCTTGATGTCAATGAGAATGGCTTGGATGCTCAACTTAATGGGCATATTAAACATGGTGTGAATTCCTCAAGTCCCTTGCCATTGGTAGGGTTGCAACGCTACCCTTTAGGGTCATCCGACGCGGTGGAGGGTAACTATTGGCCAACAGGGGTGACTGTGGGGCCACAGTGGTATGCGAAGAATGATGCAGGCGCGTTGCCGGACGTCGGTGATGGCCAAAGTTTAGCGGGTAGTGAAATTGTATTAAATAATGGAAGTGATGCACCCTATGCATTCGACGTGAATATAGGTGCAAAATATGTATTGAGAAATGCCGGAGTTACCGGGGTATTTAATATATCAGAACAGGGCTTAAGCACTCCAATAGGTTTTTTTGGTTATGATATGCAATTTGACCGGTTTGCCTTTCGTCTTGTTAATAACATGTTAGATGAATACAGCTGGATTGATGGATTGTTAACCTTACCTGATGTGCATAGTTTGTCTTCAGCAGCGGTGACTGAAAATCCCAATGCGGGCGCCGCTGGTTTTGATGTTCCGTTTACATCACTTGCGTTAAATTGTAGAGCGCGTTTTGACGGCGGCAACGTGACGTTGGCTACGTCACCGTTGCCAAAAGCCTATGCTTGGAATGCAGAAACGGATGTATATCATCTGCGTTTCTCAACTGAGGGAAATGGACCTGAGTCACAATGTTCTAGCGATACACAGCTTGTAACATTAGACCAAACATTGAATATGCTAGCATTGGACGAGCCTGTAAAAGCGGTGAATGTGCAGTGGCGCCCTGACGGATCGGTTGCAAGCAGTGAGGCATTGGCAGGTCAAGATTATATTCTAGAAGGTGGAGATACATTTGCAGGCTTTGGTTTTAGGTCTGATAAAGGGCGGCTAGAAACGCTTACGTTAGGCGGTGATGGTAGTCCTGAAGTTGGGCTATATGGTGTTGTAAAATTTGATAGTGCAGGTTTAGCTACTTATTTTTGGCAGTCGCCCTCGGTGGATATCCGATTACGTAACGGCAGTAATGGTGCTGAGCCTTCGGTCGTTACGGGGGGAGGTGTTATTGATGCAGGGGATACCGTGGAAAATGCAGCGTTCAATCTTGCGGATAATTCATTCTATGACGTGTCAGCGAAGCGGCAGTGGGGCAACAGTTTTGGGTTTGATTTACCCGTTTATTATACCTCGGGTGACTCTGCTACACCGCCAACACTCATTGGGCGTTATCAAAAGTCCGATCTCGTTGTGTTAGAAGCTGGAGCAGGAATTGATTTTATTCGTCCCGATGATTCTATGTTGAGTTTTGGTTTGTCGGCGGATATAGCGAAGGTAAAAGAGCTTCCCATGAGTTTGGATTTGGGTAGTGCAGGTAGTATTGAGCGTTTAGGTTCGTATTTGCAAAGTGTAGGTATAGGGGGTGTGGATTTACAAACGTTGCTAGCGCCGCTTCAGTATCCTTTAGACACCATTAATCGGCTATCTGGGGCGGCGATAGAGTCCGCAATGAAAGATCAGGTTGAGGCGTTGATTGATCAAGTGGCAGGAGAGGATGTCGCACAACTGGCGGAATCATTGACTGCGATCAATAGTATTCCTAACCAGCTGTCAGCGGTAGTAAATGCTGATTTATTACAAGGATTTTCCAGTCATCAGCGTTGGGCGTCAGAGTTACAAGCGGGTATGGCTGGTATTCATAATGCAATGCTGTCGGTAGATAGGGAAACTGACCCTTCTCTAAAAATGGCCTATCTCAATCTTGTTATTCAGAATGTAGTGAATGTTAAAAATGTCGTCTTACCAAATTTTACGATAAGTAATGTAGAGCTATCTCGTATTCTCGTTGGTCAATCTGATCAAACAGAATTGTTGTTGAGCAGGTCGGGAGAGAATATCCAGGTTTTGAAAGACACATTAAATCGATTGACAGGTACTTCAGGTAGTTTAACCGCAATGTTAGATGTTGATGTGAACGCCTGTGTGAACGGAACGTTAACTCAGGGGCAAGGTTTACATTTGGAGCCTTTTTTAGCCTTTAGTAGCAATGTTACAGGGTTGATGGAAAAATTATCTGAATTAAATATAGCCCCAGGGTTATCGAGTTTGGCCGCGTTGGCACCGGGTAGTTTATCTCTTTTTGAGCAAGGGGAGGGGCGGATTCGATCCTTAGCTGATGGTTTATCTATTAATTGGGAAGAGGGTGTCTCTTCATTGCAGGCCTCTGTTTGCGGAGAAAGCAGTGAGAGTTTTCAGCTTGAAGTAGAGCGTTATTTGCTGACAAATGAGCAGGGTACAGGCGTCCTTGAGCAATTAGATGGACTGGATGCTCGGTTGCAGCAAATACAGCTTGTTGTTTCATACAGCGGGGGGCTTGTTGCAGGGAACCTTGATTATCTAAACGTTTATACCGGTGTTCTAGAAAGTGTATTGGGTGGCCTGGTTATAGAGTTGGTGGAGGCGTCATCTGCCGGGGGCGCAGGGGAATCATTTTCCGCTACGGCTATTATTAATGACACTAATGAAAATCTACTTCGCCTAACTCAGCAGCAGGGGTTTCCATGGGTAATTAATGCACTGTATGCAGAACCCGATAGTGGGGATTTAGATTTTGCTACTTCGGCCTACGCTCCGCTAGAAAACATCATTCAGCAATATAGTGCAACGCTAACGTCCAGTGTAGAAAGTCAAATGCAAGTGGGGTTAGTTGCTGGGCAATTTACATCACAGCAATTGCAACGTTTTTTGACAGATAAAATTATGGAAACGGCCGCTATGCAAGCTATTGCTAGCAACGTACAGCAGTTTACCCGGCCATATGTAGATGAGCTATCCCAGCTAAGTTTACGTTTGACTGACCAAATCAATGGGGTGGTAAAAAAAGCGCTAACAGCAGCGTTGCCAGAAGCGGCTGACCTACTTAATGCAGCCAATGGTGTTATGCCAAATATACCCTTGGCGACAGGAGGTATTGATGGCTTTGCTCGCTTTAATAATTCTGGAATGAGCCAAATTCACCTGGATGCGAATTGGCAAATGCAGGCAGCGGTGTCTGATATAGAAGGGCCAAGTTTTAATGCAGCGCTGGATGTTTTGGCTTTTCAGGGAGGTGGTGATGATGCTCCATGTAATGCGGGAGAAGGGGATAATGGATTCGACGTGAATATTACCGCTTTTGATGTGGAAGCGAATATTTTAGGAACCAGTACCGTATTTGATGAGATTGGATTGCACTTTGTCTTGTCTGAAGATGATGGCCCTACCGCCTATTTGCCGACAGGAATTGGAGGTGGTATCAGTTTAAGTAAGCCTACAGAATATCAGTCGTTTACGTTATATCAATTTAATTTTGATGCTTCTATCGGCGCTTCGGAAATTTACCTCGGTGTGGGTGGTTTGGGAGCTTTTGATGGTGCGTCGATGGGGTTAAATATGTTTGTGGGTCGTACTTGTAACGACACGAATATCACACGCATTGATCCGGCCTCAGCAAATATTTTACCATTTAGCGGAGACCCGTTCCTTGGCTTGTATTTACGCGGTGAATTAACAGCACCATTTTTAAGTGGGGGTTGTGCTTTGGATGTTTCCTTTAGAGGAAGTGCAGGAGCTTGGGTTACTGCTGAACCAACAGTGGGTGTAGGGGGGATTATTGGAGGTGGAGCTTTGGGTACGATTGCTTGCTTAGGCTCGGTGCGTGGGCAAGTTGATACTACCGCTTCTTTTAATACGAATAAGGAATTGTTTTATGCAGGACAGGCGTTTGTCGTGGGTGGTGCGGGGTTTGATTGTGATCGTGGTACCTGGACCAGCGCGGGGCGTTCTCGTGGAGATGATTGGTGTGGAACGGCGGATGTGTCCGCTAACGTAAGATACCAAAATAATAAATGGCATGCTGATGTCGATACGCCTTCAGGCATTCACTAGGGATTGGTAGCATGAATAGATTAACGTTAATTATATCTTTTGTTGTATTTTTCTTTTCGTCGTTGGCATCAGCAAGCGGCCAGTTTTATTTTATTGCTAAGTCTGGGCCGGAAGGTGGTGCTTCAGTTCAGGGACAAAACCAACGGGTGGTGTATCTTCGATGGGATATCTTAGAAGGCAAATTCCCTGAAGATGTTCAGTCCATTCGTTTAGAGCGTGACGGGGCTGTGTTGGGGCAGTGGTTAGTAGAGGGTAGCCGTTCTGAAGCTGAAATTTATCAGTTGTTTTCAGAGCCTGGTCAGCAGCAGCGTCTGTTGCAGTTGGTTACAATGTTAAAAGAGTTATCATTGTCGGAGCTGCAGCAAGCAGAATTAGGAGAAGCACAAGATTTTGACGTCAACCTCTATGCGCCAGAGTTATTGAAACGGCTTGAAGGTGATGTGTTTTGGCCACACTTTGCGTCACGACAAAATTTTGATATCGCACGGGTTCGTAATCGAGCTTATCTGGATCGGGATGTTGAGTTGGGGAAAAAATATACTTACTCCCTATACGCTGTTTCACTCACTGACAAGTCAGCATTAATTGGCAGGACATTGGTGGACACCAGTATGCAACACGGAGTCTTACCCGTACGAGATTTGCGACAACTCCCGATAGCGGATAGTTGCGATTCTACAAAGGATCACTATACAGTTGCATTGGACTGGCTAGCAGCAGGGGAAACGGTAACGGATAGAGCTTCAAACAATATTCAGCTCGCGGGTTACGAAATTTACCGTACAATTGTTGATTCAGGAAATAACCCGGTTGCACGTGATTTTGCAATGGAGGCAAAAATCTCTCCGCATGGTGGGCGAGGTGAGGTTGTTTTCGATGGGCTGGAGCGTGTCAACAGTACATTATTAATGTTAGACGGTGATGGTACGGATAACCCCGAATTTGTTGAGGCCCGGGATAAGCTGTCTTTGGCAGGGTTAAAACCTGGTGATCGTAGAACCTATTACGTTGTGGGCAGGGATTTTTCTGGCCACTATGGCCCGTCAGTACATGTGGTTGTGCAGGTACCGCATGCTTTACCGCCAGTAACTCCTTGGAATATAGATAGTGGTTATTTGCCATTGCCGGATGGAGGTGTTCGTTTGGCGTGGGATAGTGTGAATGTAGAGAATTACATTGCAAGCAAACCGGATTTGACCATTTGTAATGCAACAGAAGCGGTACAGACGGGGATTATCGAGTACATTTCCACTGATGGCGATCTACAATGTGATCAGGCATTTACGGCTCGTGCTGATGTTATTAATTACCAATTATATCGTTTTAATTCTTTTGCAGAAGCTAGAGGTTTTAAGGACCGTGACGGTGACGGCGTATCTGATGCGGTTGAATATGCAGAGCAAAGTCAATGTGATGCATTAGCTCAACCTGACGGCGCAGTCAGTTATGCTATAGATAATGCAGATATCCATGTGCAGCAGGGACTACGTTCCAGGCAGGTGTTTTCCGATCAAAGTCCTGTGCTGGAAACAGGTTCTTATTATTGGTATCGCATTTCCAGTTATACGGCGGATGGGAAATACAGCCTTCCGAGTCGCCCTATTCGAGTTCTTGTTCCAGATCTAACTGCACCAGCATCCCCTACCGTCGAGGTAACTCGTACGGTAAGTACTCAATGTTGTCAGGTCGAAGCCTTGGATAAGTCACAAGAAAGCTGGCAGTTTACCGATACCATTGGTGGGCATAGCATTGTCTTGGTTGAGGGTGATCAGCAATCAGGTGCAATGACTCCAATTAATTTTGGATCTGATGTTTCAAGTTTGTGTTTGCAGCCGGGGCAAATTGATGGTTTCTGGGGTGCACGTGATGCCCAGTCACAGCTCAGACAGTTAGTTTATACAAAGGATAAAAAGAATGGCAGTTATAAAAACGCATACTGTGTTGCTGATATTCCGGCAGATATGGATTTGTGTAAATCGGGATCTTGGCAATTATCAGAAACAACCTGTAGTGAAAACCTACCATTAGGAGAGGGGGAGGTAACGGACGGCCCAGTAACGGTAGGCATTAGCACAGGAGAAATTGGTGCTTGTTTAGAGTACCACGACACGATTGCGGGCCAACGAACGTTAACGCACACTTCATGTGGTACGGACACACCGGGATATTTAGAAATTGTTGTTGAGAATGGGTTTGCGTGTGGAACGGCAGTAGCGCGCGACGAGAGTAGTAATATCTCTTCTTCAGTAGCGTTACCGTGTACGGTAGTGGGTGTTGATGACCCGATTAGCCCGCCACAAATGTTATCGTTAAGTACTGCATTAGAAAGCCTTACCTTTAGTTGGAGAACGCCATTACAGCTAACCGCTTCAACTCTAATTGAAATAAGCTCTGATATTGATAGCACTGATACACAGATCCTGACTTTTGCAAATGAAGGGTTAGAGTCAGGACGTGTTTTTAATGACAAAACGGCGGTGATCAATGAATTGCTGACGAGCCGTGATCAGTGGTGTGTTCGTGGCCTTTCCGTTGGGGCACAAATAGAAGGGCAGTCCGCTCGATTTTCAGGATGGAGTGGCAGTTTATGTAAAACCCGTCGCGCCTCTGGTCCTGATGAGGTTTCTTATTTACCCTGGCCAAAAATATCGCCGTTGCCAGCCGGTGCCCCCCTCAAAGTAGAGTTAGCCAGAGATTACGTGTCCGACCAGCAAGGTCAAGAGCAGGATAAACTCGCAGTGCTAATTCATTTTGCCGCACGTCAGGGGCTGTTTAATGCAGATGATGGTATGTGCCAATATGTATCGGATGGAGCGACTGGGGCAGTTGTGTTTAGCGGGTTGTTTTTATCGGAATTCCACTGTAGCCTTGCGGGAAAAGCCCGTATAGAGAACCCGTTAGCATTGCCATTTATTCTCTATCGACAAGGTAGAAGTCCAGATGGAAGCAAAGGTACTTGGGTTCAAGTGAGCCCATTAAAAACTGAAATTAAGTGGACCGCATCTGCAAAGCTTGGTAGTTCATTGCGGTATTACTTATCGGACGATAATTTTGTACTTTATCGCCATAGTTATAGTGAAGATATTTACGGTAGTGAATGGCAGTTGGCTTATCGCGATTATTACCCTTATATCAGAGGTTATGATTATCGGTATCAGATGGTGACGTTCACGGATAAGCATGCAATTGAATCATGGCGTTTGTCTGATTGGGTAAGCCCAGGCCCCATAGGAGGAGAGTAAAATGAAGCAAGGAATTTTGTTGTATAGCCTGATGTTACTCACGCAACTGTTATTCCCGCAGCTGTTACTCTCGCAAGAAAGCGTTGCTAGTGCTGTTTTTGAAGGCGATAACGCCAACCTCTGGCTGTTAGATGAACACAGTAATGTGAGCTCCTACAGTCACGGTAAATGGTTAGATACATTTACCGATGCAAATTACGTGTTAGATCAAGGCCAGCATGCGTTAATTAACAATGTCATCAACAGCTCAACACCAGGGAGCGTCTCTTTAGCACCAGTAAGTCTTGCCGGATTTAAAAAAGCACAGTTAGTTTTGGGGGAGGATAGTGGCTTAGTGGCTTTGTCCGTTTTCCCTGGTGGCGGTGAGTACAAAGAAACGATTCGAGTCAGTATGTCTGTGGACGCAGCTTTATTGACTAAATATAAGGTAATAACCTTAAGCACAACGGTTGAAGGTGAAGATAAGCGGGTTGTTCAGTTTGCTGAAACCTCTATTAGCGAGAATGGCCGTTTGACAGATTCGTTCTACGTTTATAAACAGGGTGATACAGCGGTTGAATCGACTCTCACCGGGTTAAAAGTGGGAGGGGAAGAAACCTTAGGCCAATTAAATGAAACATATACATTAACAATAGAGCACCCAGATGGAGAACGAAGGGATACGGACAATGATGGCCTTCCCGATGTAGTAGAGTTGGCGGTTGGTTTAGACCCGCTAGAAAGTAATTGGCAACAAGATAGCAATGGGGATGGTTGGGCTGATTTTGATCAATGGTTACGGTCTGAGAGTGGCGACACTGAAGAGATCCCCTTAGATACGGACATGGACGGTTGGAGTGATATTGATGAGACGTGGCGCGGCACCAATCCAGAAGATAAAGTCACTGCTCTTGCGACCAACGGTTCTGCTGAACCTGCGCCTCAAATGGATACAGAGCAATACCGAAATCGATTACAATCGTTTAAGGATCACCCAGTTGCAGCTCGGCTTTATTCAGTGGAATATATACTCGATCTCACAAGAGAGGGGGTAGCCATAATATTTTCGGAGATTCATTGTATGACTCTGATGCTTTACTGAAAGATAGCCAGTTGGTTTGGGCAAATGTAGAGAGTAGTGATATACCTTCCCGACTAAAGTACAACGCATTTGTTTCGCTTCGAGATGCTGAGCAAAAAATCCGATTCAGAACTTCAGCTTCAACAATGCAGATAGTGGATATTACAGCTGATGTTGAATTACTGATTGATGGTGAGATTGCGTTGCAACGGCACCATTACCGTCATCTGTATGCAGGGGCGTCTGATGTAACACCGATCTCGTTTACACCGTTTGAGAGTTGGGAGTCAGCAAAGGAATGGAAGCAGCTATATATCGAACACCTAAAAGGGAACCTTGTTGTTTCAAAGAATGACACGCTTACATTAGAGGGAGGCTTGTATGTAGATGTATTGCAGTCACTAATTCAGCAAGAATTGAGTTTACAGGGTGTTGATGGTGTCGTTGACTTTCGTGTACTCAGTACGGATCAGCAACAGTCCATTCGCCAATTCACAGACACATTGTCGTTACGTGAGAATCGTTCACTTGCAGATGTGGCGCAAGATATTGTTATGCTTATATCGGCAGGTGATTTACTGAATTTAAAGACATTAATTTCCGATAAAATTGAGAGCTTAGTAGACCAGCCTGGTGATATGACACACCAGATCCAGCAATATTTATCAACTCTAGTTAATGAACGTTACTTGCCCCGACTCATGTTGTTTTTCGAAGGCCTAGCACAGGTGCAAGCTACACCAGGTTTATCACAAGCAGATGCAGACAGTGATGGCGATACGCTGTTAAATGTGGATGAAATTAACACTCCGCTGGAAAGTGCAACTTATCCATGGCTTCAAGATAGTGACAACGATTCGTTAGCAGATAATGTCGATACCTGTCCGTTAACCAGTCAGCCAGCGGGAGACACCGTTGCATGCGATAAATTACCACAATTGACTGTTAGTCTGGGAGATGCTGAAGAGGCAGAGGCTGGTGATTCATTTTTATTAGTGAGTTTTCAGTTAGACAGTACCGCTGTAGAAGACGTGTCCTTTGATTATCAACTACTTGCTCTTGAAGGTGATCTAGCAAAGGCTGGTTTGGATTTTGGTGCGTTACAGGGGAGTTTGGTTATCCGAGCGGGGGAACTAGTAGTTACGATTGTTGTGCCAATTTATAGCGATACCCTAGAGGAAGGTGAAGAGAGCTTTCATTTGATTTTGTCGGATGTAAATAATGCAACGTCAACGCAGGAAAGTACAGAAATCGTATTAAATGACGTTGGTTATGATGCAAAGATTTCTTCTCCTATCAATGTTATTGCGACAGGGGGGGATGGTGAAGTGAGTCTGACTTGGGATCCTGTCACCACTGCCGATGGCTATAGGGTTTATCGTGGAGTAGGGCTGCACTTTAAGAAGGAAGGGGCTCTGTTAATTGGAGATGTGTCGCAACCGAACAGTAATATTACCAATCTCTATAATAACCGCATGTACTTTTACGCTGTCGAAGCATACAAATCAAGTGTATCTTCGGCGCTATCAGATATTGCATATGCTTACCCCTATCGACAAGGAAATTCAGGGTTGGAAGTGGAGCAGTCTTTGGATTTTGGCGATGTGCTAACGTCGAGCACACAGAGCATGACCTTTACCATTAAAAATCCAGGGGATAGTGTTGTGAGCCTTGAGAATATCATTCTTCCGGATAGCTTCAGCGTACCTGATTTTAATGCGGGAGATGTAATTGGGCCTGCTTCAGAGAAAAACTATCAGTTACAGTTTTCTCCACCGGCTGATGGTGGTTATTCAGGTAGGCTAATAGTTAAGACTGCAAGCGATGTAGCTCAGGGTTGGTTTGATGTTCGCGGTTATGCCAAATCAGTCATAACGTATCCGCGATTGGTTTCTCACGTTACTGACGGGCAAAATGGTATTCGAGTGCCTGATTCGGCTTATGATATAGCAATAAGCCCCGCTGGAGAGCAAATAGTGATTGCTGATACTCAAGAGCTTCAGGTATATCGCAGAAATCCGGTCACTGGTGATGTCCAGTTTGATAAGAGTATCTCAATTGAAAAAGGATATTCACGTATCGCAAGGTATAATTCAACAGGAGATAGACTTTATTTGGGGTCTTTAGATTTGTTGGAATACGTGCGTGATGTGGAAACGGGAGAGTTAAGTTTTAATAAAGATATAGGGATAACATCCTGCGATAAAATGATAGTGTCAATTTCCGGTGAAAAGATTCTGTGTGCGTCAATAAATGGTTTTTCCGCCACCTTGTATACCCGTAGTAGTTCGGCGTTGAATGATGAGGTTTGGCAAGCGAATACAGTGTCTGCTGGGGCTGGAGATAGAATTTGGGGTATTGAATTCTCGGACGAGGATTCGCATGTCGTACTGTCAAAAACATCGGGCCTTGAAAGCTATTCGGTTAACAGTACGACTCAAGAGCTCGCTTTTGTCGATAAGATTGATACTGTAAATCAGTTACAATCTATAAGTCACTTAGGGAATAATAGGTTTGTTGTTGCAAATGGGTACGACACATTAGAAGTATACGAGCTGGCTTCTGATGGAACCCTTTCCTTGCAACAAACGATTAATAAAAATGAAAATGATGTGCCTAACTTTACCGCCTTCTGGATGACGGCGATGTCCGAAACAAATAGTTTTGTTGTAGGCCCAAATATGTTGCGTTTTACCTTGGATGAACAAAGTAACGAATATATTTATAAAGATATCGTACCAGGTGCTTTACAGGTATCTGAGCCTGCTGTTTCCAAGGCAGTATGGCATGAACCAAGCCAACAGTTGTTGGTCATGCGTTCAGACTCCATATACGCGACGACATTTTATACTGTTAATTGGAAAGATGGTGAAGCTGTCGTCAAAGGGCGAATACGAGGTGGTGAAGGTGGTTTTGAGCATGTTCGATATGTCGCTAGTGGTAAAAATGGTGTGCAATTGCTTAATGGGAATCAATTAGCACTCAGAAACCGTACATCTTCAGCGTTGAAACAATACAGTGTTGAGGTGTCAACGGACAAGCCAATAACGCAAGGCTCTTGGCAACAGGAGAAACCCCCGTATACGTCTCAATATGTAGCGCTTGCAGTAGATAAAAATGACTATTACCAGTTGCATCACGAATACCTGTCACAGGTTCATTCTATTCATCATTATCGTTGGTCTGAAGCGCTTCAGCAGTACTTATTTATAGGCGAATACAGTGAAGCGCTAGATAATCTTGAGGGGATTTTTAGTGGAGGGTTAGTAAATGCGAGTGAAATAGCGATGTCACCAGATGGTCAGTTTGTTGTGGTTAGCATTGGGACTTGGGAAACCGCACGAATATTTTTACGAGATGAGGAGAATGGTTCGCTTTCTTATCTTGGGTCTATTAGTGATTCGGCATTTGCAATTAAAGGGAATAATTGGGGGGCGGCGTCGTTTAGTCCTGATTCTAAGCAAATGTTTATGCCAGCGTTTGGGGCTGTTTACGCAATGGACTTAAATACTACATCGGGAGCGACTCCGGCTTATATGATTAGCAATAATGATAACGGCGTAAGTATTATGAATTTCCCTAGGCAGGTAGTAATCAATGATGCCGGTACCTTATTGGTGATACCTAGTACAAAAGGATTTGTTCTTTTTGATAGGGATAGTGTGAGTGGGAATCTTGCATTACGACAAGAAATCCCTTCTTCCGATCCCATGTTCCAAGGAGTATATTTTGGGTCAGTTTCAGCCCTACACTTTGTGGAGAATGACACTCGTATACTGTTTACTGTCGGACAAGGGGTTTTTTGGTTGAAAGAGAGTGCGGATACAGGGCTGTGGTCGGTAGATAGGTCAATTATACCTAGTTCGCTTGGTGGAGACTTTCAGGGGGATTATTATTCATTCAATGGTATAGTCTTTTCCGAAACATTTGCTGAAGATACACATTTAGTTATATATGGAGAAAAATCTGAAACCGGCGTTTATGTATTTGAGGTGGCAGCACCCTAATGTTATATGAGGTTGATGTAATAATTTGGTATAAGGAGAGGGGCGATGCGGCATGTTTGGGATGACATAATTGATCGCCCCTGGTTTGTCTTAATCATTTCAATCGTTGTTGGTATGGTGCTATTTTTAGGTGCCAACTTGATGATAGAAAAGGTAGAACGGCAAAGGTTAAAAAATCAAAGTGATATGGTTGCGAGTGATCTACGCAGCTTGCGCAGTGAATTGGAGGGGCTCATAAATCGATCCATATACTTGACTTATGGCATCCAGGCTCATATTGCAGTTGAAGGCGATATTGAGCCTAGTACGTTCTCTTCGTTATCTGAAGAGCTAGTAAAGCATTCAAGTTATTTGCGTAATATCAGTCTAATTAAAGGTCATGAATTAGTGATGGTGTACCCATTACTAGGGAATGAGAGTGCCTTAGGGTTACGTTTCGACAGGCGTCAAGTAACGGGTTTCCAAAAAGCGATTCATTATGGAGGGACGGTGTTGTTGGGCCCTATTAACTTGGTTCAGGGAGGTAGTGGATTAATAGCAAGAACACCGGTATATGTTCAAGGTGAACAGTACTGGGGGCAGACTGCTGTGGTGCTTGATTGGGATTCTATTAAACAGCATATTGGTTTGACAGATTTTACGGGTAAGTACCAGTTATCTATTGAGAATATCGATACTGATAGCAAGCATTCGAATCAAATATTGGGGGATGGGATATCTCGCTATAGCACCCGAATACAAATGGAGCGCATTCATTTTCCTTTTTCCGTTTGGACTCTTTCAGCGGCTCCCAAGGTGAAATATGTTCTCCCTTGGCGAGGAGGGTGGATGATTTTAGTTTCTCTATTAAGTATGGGTTGCAGTTTTTTGTTTTTTCACTACTTGTCCCAAGTGGGAGATCTTCGCGAAAGGAAAAATATGGCTCTGCATTTAAGTAATAGTAAAAGCCGCCTTTTGTTGAGTACAGTTCATGATTTACGACAACCTATCAACGCATTGTCGATTACCGTTAAACAACTTAAAAATCAGTATGATCCGTTACAGTTGGAACATGCAGAGCGATGCTTGCAATCCATTAATGAATTTTTTGAGCAGCTAGTGAGTTATGAGCAGCTTGAAACAGGCAAGCAGATTGCAGCAAAGGAGTCATTTTTGTTGATCGTTTTGTTGAGGGAACTTGTTGAAGAGCTGTTACCCGTTGCTCAGGCCAAGGGGCTTCGCTTGATCATGTTTTCATTTAAAAATGTCGTGGTATTTAGTGATAGGGTCTTGTTGCGTAGAGTGGTTAGAAATCTTGTTATGAACGCAATTGATAACACCGACACCGGTACGATCAAAGTATCTGCGATAATTAATAATCAGTATGTTGACGTCTCGGTGGTTGATACGGGAAGGGGTATTGCACATCACGAAATCTCAAGTGTCACTGAGCCTTTTTATCAGGTGGATGTTCCGTTGGCGAGTGGTGGTATGGGGCTTGGTTTGGATATTGTGACGCGTTTATGTGTACTGCTTGATGTGGGGTTTACTTTAAATAGTGAGCTTGCTGAAGGCACAAGAGCAGGGTTGAGAATACCGATTAGCACACATCAAAATAAAGACGAAAGTATGGCTGGAACTATAATGGTAAGGCTTCTAGAGGAGGTTTCATTGCCCGCAGTGCTTAGGGAAAAATTTCACTCGTGGGGTGTGAATTGGAGTTCTGATCCTGGAGCAGCCGTTAACTTGCTAATTACGGAGTCGTCAATTGATGAGCTGAAATCAAATCGTAAACTTCAAGATTGGCAGCAGCCAACATTGGTATTAAGTAACGCAATAAATGAAAGTCAGCGTTTAGGTGAGCAAGTATGGGTTGTCCCTATTTCACATCCAGTCTCAATTATTCGTAGGACATTGATCAGAATTATTGATGATGTATACGAAGTCGAGCTGCTAGAGTAACCCTTGTTTATTGGCTTGCATTAGGCACTCGGTTCGGTTTTTTGCACCCAGCTGACGATAGAGATTGGATAGATGATACTTTATTGTATGTTCGCTGATATTTAGTCGTCGACCTATCTCTTTGTTTCCTAGGCCTTGCTGCAAATGCCAAAGAATACGTTTGTGTTGTTCTGATAATGTGTTTTTACATAAAGAATGTGACAGTCGAAATTCTTTTAGTCTTTGGCGAGTATCGCCGGAAAAATATATACCATCATTTATAATGCTGTTTACTGCATGAATTAGTATATTTACATCTTCATTTTTACTGACAAATCCACTGGCACCATTGTCAACATAGGTTGTTATTTTTCTCGGGTCATTGTCAGATGAAATAATAAGCACCGGTGGAGGGAAATCCATGTGTTTTATTTTTCTAAGGAAGAGTAAGCCGGATTCTGTACCCATATGGATGTCCAGTACAACCAAGGTGGGAGTGGTGTTACTTTTAACCCATTTAATGGCGCCTTCAATATTTTGAAAATCATGCACTTTTACAGAGTTCAAACTGTTCGAAAGCAGGTGTGAAAGGCTTTGAGCAAATAATGCATGATCGTCAATGACAAGGAGTGTATCCATATGTTTTATTTTTGTTTTGTTGTGTATAAATTGTTTTGCACACAGGTGTTGAATGTACGTGCTTGTATTGCTAGTGAAGTTCACGTTTTCGGTATAAGTCTACCAGTTCATGTTTTCCCGCTACGCCTAGTTTTGCATAAATCTTTTTGGAGTGGCTTGAGGCTGTTGAAACCGCAATGTTGAGCGTGTTCGCGACTTGCTTAATGGAGCAACCTTGCCGAAGTAAATCTACGACTTTCGTTTCCATTGTTGTGAGAGATAGATCACCTTTTTCTTTGGCTTTATTTTTTTGAACTTTTACGAGCAGGAAGCCCTTTTTACCTATGATTTCGACATCGATTGTTAGGCCTCTCCAGGCTTTTTTTCGTGTGCAAATAGCGTCAATCAACCCTTGTGGTATGTGCTGAGCTTTGAAAGATGAGTCAATATGTTGCAGCCAGTTTTTGATGGTGCTTTCCATGTGATAAACAAGGCCTAGAGCATCCACTAGCATAAAGTACCCGTCTGAATTATCAGAATTTAAGCGCCTGGATATATCTTGTAACAATAATCGGTGTGCTGCCATCATGTGTTGTTTGAGTATTAGCAACTGCTGATGTTCGTGCGGGCTAAAATCTTCTTCAATTTCTCGACGATAGAAGGCGATAAATACGGAAGCCTTTGTTCCACTAAACTCATCATGAAACATAATCGCATCACCAATAGCATAGTGTTTTCCCCATTGTAGGTAGGCGTCCGTAGACATTCGGATCTCTCTGTCGGGTAAAACCTCGCTTAACCGAAGGGTGTTGTTATCAGATGTCATCAGGGCCTTGATTACCAGAGGATCGCCGCTGTTACCTTCATCTTCAGTCGACATTGAAAAATAAGATGCAGCAAAATCGCTAGGCATTTTATAGAATTCTTGGTAACCCTCTCTGTATTCTTCTTGCAACCACCATTCACTGTGGCCCATCCATGCACCTCTAATAGGTATGAACTCATCAATTACTTTAAACATGGATTGCCAATGCTCCCCCGGTAAAGAGCCAGGTACGGATGAATATATTTTTTCTATCGTGCGATGCAATCCTTGCTCTATCTCTAGCACAAGCGGCGATTCCCATATGGTGTGTAATTGAGGGCAAAGTATAACCTACGAGGATTAAGCAAGGCGAGCAATAGAGCGACAGCCGTGAGGGTAAACTTATCGAAGTGTAGAAGAGGTAGGGTATGGAAAATACCCCCAATGCGGGGGTTGACAACTGAATAACGACAACCTTTCTTTTTTCTTGTGTTTGTTTTTTGAGCGTTTGTTCTGATGGGGGCTAATTGTTGATGCTCGTATTGCGTGTGAAAATGCAGAAGAATATCCTCAGGTGCTTATGGGATTTCAATCGGATTGATTAGCACCCAGTAAAACTTCGCAATGTATCGCTCGGGTTCCATGATGTAGTGAGCGAATTTGTAGGGAGCCCTGATCAATATTCAAAGCACTGGGCGCTGGATTGTCTTTAAGGATATCCAGTATCAGAACGCTGGCTAGGCGTGCCATATCTCGTCACTTTTCTTATCGTATTATTTGGATTGAGATCACTAATAATAATCTGTAGGATGGCGTCAAAAATTCATTCAATCTGGCAATCTAAGTGCATGGTAAGAGTTAGTTAATGGCAAATTTTAAGACACACATACAGGTCTCCGCAATAGGTAGTGGCGTACTCTCTACCGTATTGTTAGGCGCTAACATAGTTAACTCTATTGAAGCCGTTCTTTTGTGGGTTGTGGGTGCCCTAGGTGGAGTGTTACCTGATATTGATTCCGATAACTCAACGACGTTAAATATTCTGTTCAGAATCATTACATTGATGTCGATCACTGCGGTTCTGTCACAGTTAGGCGAGAGCGTTTCAACGTTGGAGATTTGGGTGGTTATTGCTTTGGTCTATGGGGTCACGAACTGGGTAGTGAGACCGATATTCGAATCCTATACGGTACACCGTGGAATATTTCATTCTTTATTGTCCTCGGTATTTATCGGTGCACTAAGCATTGTTATTGCTTATGAATTTACCTATCTGAATGCTGTTATGTCTTGGTTAGTGGGTTTTTTCATATTTATTGGATACATTACTCATCTTGTTTTGGATGAAGTATACAGCGTTGATTTTAGTAACGCACGGGTGAAGCGCTCGTTTGGTACTGCATGTAAATTATATGAGTACAAGAACATTCAAGCGTCACTGCTAATGCTGTTGTTGGTGTTTGGTATGTTTTTTATGGTACCTAATGCCCAGGGAGTAAAGAATACGTTGATTTCGAAGCACACTTTGGTACAAATTAAAGACAGTTTTTTGCCATTGGCGTTAAAGAGTTAACACAAAAATGAGAGTGTCCATGCAGGGCCTTCTGAGTATCGTTACGAAGAAAACCTACATTTTTCGTGAATGCTGATTTTAAATATGGTTATGAGAATCACCGGGATGCTGCTTTTGAAGGAATACGAAAAACTTTATGCACGACTATTAATGAAATGGTTGCTGAAAGCTTTCTAGGTGGTTAGTGGTTCTTCATTAGGGTGCCATTAGGTTGAATGTTATTATCTAGAAGCCACCCAATAAACATTCTTCATGTTCATCAAGCCATAATGGGTACTTGGCCATTGCCTTTGCATAGTTACGGCTTTGCAGGTGTGCTTCTAGCCACGCTCGTAGGTTTGGGTACTGTGCCTGTATAAACCAGGGACGATTGACCCGAGAAAATTGGCGTACAAAGGGTAGTAGGGCATAGTCGATAAGGCCCGGTTTTTGCCCCACAAAATATTCGCCACCTGTAGCCAGGCTTTTTGTTGTGAGACGCTGTTCGAGCTCAGCGATAAAAATCTCACATTTTTGACGCTCTTCAATTTCGTTTTTTTGGTGAAAGCGCTTAGCCTTTTTATAGATTTCTAATTGTGGTTTGAAATTTTTATCGTTGCGTTTAACCAAATCGATCATGGCGGGTAAGTCATTGGGGGCGTCTTTGTGTAATAAATCCTCAGGATCATTTTGTTGAAGTGCCCAGATCATAATGTCCAGGCTTTCATCAATGACTCTTGAGTTGGGCAAAACCAATACGGGGATTGTACCCTTGGGTGATGCTGCTAGCATTTCTTCGGGTTTGTTCTTTGTAGTAACGGCGCGCAACATCACTTGCTGCTGGGCCATTACTATGCCAAGCCGGGCGCGCATGGCATAAGGGCAATGTTGTAGTGAGTACATTATGGGTAACATTATAGTCCTTGACGATATTGGGCATTTGTCGAAACGTTGATTACCTCGTTAAGCTGCGCAGCCGCGTGTTCATTTCCTTGTAACAGGTTTTCGAAGTGCTTGATGAGCAGGGTTTTATCTTGCTCAGCTTTTGAGCCGGCCCCTATGTTTGTTAAATCAATGAAGAACTCATCGAATAAACCAGACAGATCATTAACAACCTCTAGATTTAAAAACTGCTCATCATTATAAATGCTAGGGTAACCCCCTTTTTGTTTATCAATGGCAAAAGAGATACCTTTTACATTGGTAATGGTAGTGGCTTTTTCACACTTCAGCATGCAACCATCTTCAATGCTGGGTTTTTTACAACCCACGGTTTGTTGGAAGAAACATTGGCGACTGGTCATCATCAAAATTGGGTGGTATATGCTGTAAAGCATCTTGAAATTATCTGGTCGAGCAATGTTTCTTATTTGCAGACGGTTAATTTCATTAGAAATAAATGCACCAGCACAGTTCAGCTCCTCTTTTAATGTCAGTAGCGCATAGGAGTTGGTTGTATTTAAGAAGGGACCGGCGATCCATTCAATGTCCATCTCGTAGGCTTTGTAGGCGATGCCGGTATTATTGCTGACGATACGCTTGGGTTGGACTTGTTCAAGGATTTTGACGGCCTCTAAATAATCTTTACCAATTAACACTGCTGGAAACCAAGGGATTAATCTTGGGTTGGCTTTTAGTAGTTCAATGTGTTTTGTGCAGTTCTTTTTAAGGCTTTCAGGTATTTTAAAGTATACGTCGGCATCGGTTAAATCGCAGAGATGAAAGTCTTTTTCATCAGCGATCAATATCGACATTGAGGGTTTTCCGGAAGCCCTATTTTTTTTGCTTAATGCGGGAACGTCTACATTTGGTATGACTTCCGCGGAATTATTGAGTAAAAATGCTAATTGCTTTTTAAGAGAAACTAACTCTTTAAAAGGAACGCTTAAGCCTGAGTCGAAGTCAGCGAAACTAAATTCAGTTAGGTTGAATTCTGCATTATCAAAACTTCTAAAGCGTTTTGTCAGTATTTCTTCATTAATCTCAGATTTACCTGCTAAAGCTAATAAGGTTTTTGAATGTAGGTTGATGACTTTTGCATCTTCGCTATTGCTACCTTCAGAATCATCGTTGCCTTCAATATCCGCACCTACAATTACAGTGATGTTTAATGGAGTATTGAGTGAACCAGAAAATTCAATTTTAAGGGGTAATTTAGCAGTGCTAAGATATTGTATTTTTTCTCCCAGCTCTGTGCCTAACTGAGTTCTGTCGGAGTAGAGTTCATCCGTGACCTGTTGGATCTGTACAACGGAAATGGCACCGCTGCTATCGACAGTGTGCTTAACGCTGTGATCGCGGGGGTTGTCAATAAACATGTCCTTGGTCAGGTTACCTTTCAAAAACGAGTTAGTGAAGTCGCGGTTAAATACTTTGTGCAAGTTGGAATCGTCAGGCAATAGTTCACCTGTTTCTACAAATTGATTGATTTGCTTGCGCCATGTATCAACGACAGTATAGACATAGTGCGCGCCTTTGATTCGACCTTCAATTTTGAGTGAATCAACACCGGCTTCAACCAATTCAGGCAAGTCAAAATATGCTGAGTTGTCTTTTAGGTTGAGAGGGTGTCTATTTCCCGTTGCAGTGACTTCATATTCATCTCGACAGGCTTGGCTGCAACGGCCACGGTTTCCAGAGTTGCCTACGCTAACGGAGCTTGAGTAACACTGGCCGGAAAATGCAATACAAAGGGCGCCATGAACAAAGACTTCAGTCAGTATACCCAACTCATGAGATAGCTTTGTCAGTGATGCAATCTCACCAATGTTCAGCTCTCGCGATAAGTTAACCCGAGAGGCCCCAATTTTATTTAAAAACCGTATTTGCCCTTCGTTTAGTGTGGTTAATTGTGTCGAAGCATGGATATCGAGTGTGGGGAAAAACTTTTTGACAAGGTTAAACATCCCAAGATCTTGCACAATAATGCCATCAATGCCGCTATTAACTAGTTTGTTTAATAGTTTGATAATGGACGGCAGTTCTTGTTCGAGAATCACGACGTTAAGGGTTAGGAAAACCTCACAATCGTATTTATGCGCTAAGCGTAATACGCCCGTCAAGTCATCAAAGGAAAGGTTGGTCGCTCTGTTGCGTGCGTTGAGGGTGTCTAGGCCGCAATAAACAGCGCTTGCACCTGCAACGATTGCCGCTTTAATGGCTTCAACATCACCGCCAGGTGCTAATAATTCAATCTTTCTACTCATCTGACCCACTACTTTTATGATTCGTCATTATAAGGGGGTGATTCTAGCGGTATCCTTGCTCGATTGCTATGAGCCCATTCAAAGGGCAGGGCGCGAATCTAGCCTTGTTGGTGTCTTGGCACTAGCGCGAGGGATTACAAGAGGATATAGCCCCCCATTTCAATGGAGGGAGTCAGGTGTGAGGGAGATAGTGCTCTATGGGGGCGGCGAACGAAGAAGGTAGTGTTTAAAGATAAGATCAAAAAAACAAGAATAAATAGTAACTTAACGCTGAACCCTCTGAGTATTGCTACTAAGAAGGGCTAGGTTCTTGGAAGATATTGTTTTTCTGAGGTGCTGTCGTCTATTTTTCGGTTAAGCTGCCAGCTTCAAATTCGAACGTTTTATCAGAGAATGTTAATAGCTCAATATTGTTGAGAGTCACCAGTCCATTTCTATCGCTGACTGAATCTTGAACCAAAACATTGCCACTAATGATGTTGACAGAATATTCCTCGTGTTTTCCTTGAAATACAGCTGTGTCTACTCCAGCTAATCCATCTATATTATTTGTTCCAGCATTACCTGCTAGAAAATTATCATATTCATTGCCAATGAGATTGCTATCAAAATTACCGGTTAATTGTGCGCTCACTAAATATTGGGATTTGTGGGTATATGGAGCTGTAACATCAAACGTCAACGAAAAGTACCCTTGGAATGCACTATCGATTCGAGCCATATAGGTTACTACAGGATTAAAAAATTCGTTGATAACGGACGATCCCATAGGATCAAGTGTACTCACCTCATCTCTATTTTTTGCGATATAGATCCCGCCCATACCACCTTGATTCGTTGTGTCGGCACCCCAATACCCGTAGTAACTGTCAATAACCGATGCGAGGTACTCTTGTGATAAGCTGCCTTCCTTTTCTAGTTCCGCTATCCATTGCGTAATAGATGCGTCAACGTTTTGTGTTGGCCAGAAGGAGTTTGTCATCGCATTGCTTCGTGCAGTATCAATAGACGCAGTGAATAATGGTAACGCTCCTGGTGCAGCGTCGGGGCCTGACGTACCGATACCGTAATCATGCATAAGGTGTAATATTTCTTCAAATGCAGCATCGCGATGGTTTTCGTAGTCGTTATTTATGTAGGCTGTTGATCCCTCAGTAACGAGTTCAGTATCGTAAAGGGGTTGTCCGTCGACGGTTGGGTTGTTGGTTCCGTCATCTGAACCATTCAGTAATAATAACTTCGCTTCGTTATTGGCCATTGCGTTAGCAACGTTTGTTTTATCACTGCCATACAATGACCCAGGAACATCTGTTAGGTAGAATTCGAGTATACTTCGAGCTCTAATCAGTTGGTCGTTTGAGATTTTGTCTTGCGCGAAAAACCCAATATGCTTCCCATTCTTTGCGATTACGCTGGTATATTTGCAAAATTTATTCGAATACCCTGCGCCAAACGATGTTGGGACTGCTTTTATTCCTAAGGCTTCCCCTTTCAGAATATCGTTGTCGCAACTAACTTTTTTGCATCCGGTTATTGCTACACAAGCCAATGCTATGGGGATAATTGTTGAGGTTTTTTTTGTTATCATTATTATTTTCCAATTATTATAAGTAAGTAAGGCAAAGTATCTTGCCATATATCGCCAAGATACTTTGTCTGCGAGTGTCATGGTTTGTAAGAATACGTAAGGATTTATTCGTTTACGGGCTTTGGCGACCAGCGAGGTTCATAAGCGAAGGTCGATTCGATAAGTCCACCGTCGTTATCAGCTTCTTCACTTAATCGAGCGATACCGGCTTGGCGGTTTTCATCGCCAATCTCAAACACGACAAACTTTCCATCAGGTGAAATTGCGGGAGCTGATGTTTCTTCAGTAAACCCGCTAACCTGTAATTGTTTTAACTGATCGTCTGTGAAATCGTGGTAAGAAAAATCTAAAAACGTTAAACGTTTTCCGCTAAAACCCCAGATTGGTTGATCCTTATTCTCGACGATAAGCTGTTCATCGTTACCGTCTGCGAGAATTGTGTAAACGTGTGTATAGGAAACATCGTCTTCGTCATAACGCCAAGTCTTGGTGAAGGCAAGGGTAGGTTCTTCACCATCATTGGGAAGGGCAGGGTTCCAATTTAACTCTTCGTACCAAAATTGCTCTGCTGCAGGAGAGCTGACAAAAAGTCGCATGTCACTTTTAATTAACGTATTGCCTGATGACCAGATTGTTTCGGCATCCATCATATCGATAATATAGATGTCGGTGTGAAATTGGGTTAGGTTGTCATTGTTGTTACCGATGTTTGAGTTGCCATTCATAATTGACATGGCGATGTATTTTCCATCAGGCGACACACCAAGAGACCTTACGTCTTCGCCAAATAAGGACAGCTGTGTTAACTCAAGGCTTTTCACATCAACTCTGAATGCTTCCCATGCACTATTATCTGGCCCCCGTGTACTCGCAAAATAAACATATTCTGCTTGCGGCCCCCATGATACATATCCCGCATTTGGACTACCGTTTGCTAACTCCTGAACACCGGTTCCGTCGGGGTCCATCATGTAAATTGTGAACTCATCACCAAATGCTATTTTATGACCTGAGTTTGCTGCTGCGACATCTTGTAATACGTTACTACTATCGGCATCAGTACTATCCGTAACAGTAGAGCTGTCTCCTTCTTTGGTACTATTGACAATTTCAAATGTTTTCGCACCATAGTTTCCATCGGGTAACACCGTTGCAAGAGCATATTGGGCATCCGTCAATATGGTATGTACTGCGACGTCTTGAGTGCGTACTTTGTCAGGTGTATTTAGCTTCCATTCACTTTCAATTTCAGCTAATCGCCCTGAGAAAGTTTGTGCTCCTAATACTGATGTCAAGGACCAATAGGTGTACTCCGTTACCATACAGCTATAATCACATGTTGCATCATCGTAGGTATACCAGGCTCCTGCTGGGTAGGGGCTCGGTATTGAAGTGAATTGCCCACCACGGGCAGTGTCCATTGCATCAGCGATTGCTGATCCAGTGTTTTCACCGAATACACCAGGGTATACACCTGCATAGCCAACATGCGTGATGAGATGTAAAACCTCTTCTAACGCTGCATCAAATTGACCTTTTGCAGCGCCTCCAGGAATAGTCTCTTGTGCATTTAAATCTTGGTATGCATTCCCTTCAGGTAGTTTTTCGAAGAGGGGCTCCATCTCTTGAAAATCTTTTGCCATGAGTAATGCAGCAGCCTGAGATTTTAGTCGCGCAACAATCAAAGGGTTGTCTGGGATACCATCCTCATCATTATCAAGATATTCAGCCATAACATTCGCTGCATGTAATATCTTATTTTTTGGGGTGGCAGCAGTGGCGTAGATTGGGATGTCAAATACGGTTGTACTCTGGGGAAATAGTTTTGATAAAGCGTTACTTTCACTGGTTGAATTTGAGCCATCGGCAGCGGTAACGCTTGAGGTGCTATTATTTTTGCTGCTACTGCTACCACAGGCAGTTAGTGTCATTGCAACCATTGCGGTTAGTAATGTGAATTTCATTGGTTTATTCATTGAGTAAGCTCCCAATCGTTATTAGGTAACTAGCTGGAGGTAACTAGCCCGAGTTGAGGCAATGATTATGGCCAAAAAAATGATGAGGAAGGGTAAGGCTGCGTCATGGGTTGTCAGCGTTTGTAAGCGGTATTTTTGCCCTTACATTCACTTACACCACCTGACGTAGTCTTACCCCTTTCTATCCCTAGTCCCGCAATAATACAACGCTACTTCACCAAGACTTGTAACCACACTCATCGCTGTAGACGATGATATGGATGACTTATAGGATGGAATGGCATCGCTTAACTATACTAGTCTTGAGTATACTTACCTAAAATCCTACTTATCAAAAATGAGCGTTATACCGAAATGAATATGCACCCCAAAGTGATGATCGTTGAAGACGATACGGAAATTTCACGTCTAACAACAATGTTGTTAGAAGCTGAAGGCTATGAGTGCAAGGCTATTTTTGATGGAGCAGAGGCGGTAGAAGAGGTTCGACGTATGACGCCAGATATCGTGATTCTTGACGTCATGTTGCCTGGACTAAGTGGGGTTGATGTCTGTTCTCAAATTCGAGAGTTTTATCAAGGTGCTATCTTGATGTTAACGGGGTGTGATGATGATATAACTGAACTCGCTTCCTTCAAACAGGGGGCTGATGATTACGTAACCAAACCGATAAAACCCCATCTATTACTCGCGCGTATCCAGGCTCTTTTAAAACGCACACAGCATAAAGAAGTTAAATCGAATGCAGTATTGACGTTTGGTGATCTACACGTCGACTGCCAAAATCGTAATGTTCAGATTAATGCAAACTCGCTTGATTTGACCAGTGCTGAATTTGATATATTGGAAGTGTTGGCTAAACACGCGGGGCAAGTGGTTAGTCGTGAGCAATGCTGTGAGCAGTTGCGAGGCTTCGAATATGACGGCATGGATCGTTCCATCGACATGCGTATTTCATCTTTGCGGAAAAAGATGGATGTTTTTCCCGGGTTGGAGAAGCGTATTATCACGGTTCGCGGCCGCGGCTATATGCTGGTGACTCAATAATATGCGTTTTCTAAATAGTCTTTTCTGGCAATTGTATTTAGGTATACTTGGTGCGTTAGTTTTAATTGTTGTATTGTTTTTTGCAATGATGGAATACAGCAGTTATCAAACGGATACTGATGATTTTTATCGAGATATTCACTTGGTGTCACAACCGATTTTGGTGAGTTGGAGAAAGACGCGTCAGGCTAACCCCGATCTTATGCGTAAGATCAGTGATGAAAGCATTTTTCATATCTCAGTGCTTGACAATGATGCACTACCAAATCGGTTAACGGCTTATGAACGAGTTAGAACGATTAATCGCGTTAGTATCTATCAACACGTAGAAGGGGGGCTTTCTTTAGCAGCCCAAGTTCTTCCTGATAGTGATCTCTGGTTAATTATTGAAGATATTGATGTTGACCCCGATGCTGACGGCATTAGTGATCCTATACGTCAGAACTTTGTGGACGAGTTACATGGTGAATCACAACAGGAGACAATTCTACAGCTCTCAGCGATAGGGCTGTTGATACTCATTGGAACCGTTTTGTTGGTGTTAGTGCAACGAATAAGGCGGCATATTGAAGGCCTTATCTCGGTGAGTAATGATTGGGCAAAAGGGGATCTATCAGTAAAAGCTGATGTAGACGCGCCAGCGCCTCTTGATCAACTCGCACATGGCCTCAATAAAATGGCTGACGAATTGAATCAAACCCTTTCTGAACAACAAGTAATGACCCATGCGATATCGCATGAATTACGAACACCGTTAAGCAAATTACAATTAGCCTTAACATTAATGGTGCGCAAGCATGCAGCTCTTCAAGATGAACCGTTAGCAGATGATCTTCTGCGTTATATTGATGAATTGGAAAATTTGGTCAACCAAATGCTAACGTTTGCAAAGATCAACTATCAAAAAGAACTTTCTTCTATTGACAAGATTTATGCAGCGAAGCTCATTGGTGAACGGGTTAATGAACTCAAGGTACTGAACGCTGATAAAGTAATTAGCGTGTCTTGCCTGGAGGATATTAAAATTAAAGGAGACCTTTTTAATTTACAAATTGCCTTAGATAACATTCTTAAAAATGCACTGAAATATGCCAATCAGCATGTGCAGGTATCTGTTAGTCTCGAATCAACGCAGCATTACGTTTATATTACGATTGAAGATGACGGTCCAGGAATTTCCCCTGAAAATATGAGGACCATTTTGATGCCATTTTCTCGTGTGGACGAAAGCCGAAATAGAGCGTCGGGAGGTTTTGGTTTGGGATTGGCTATCGTCGATGCCATTATCCGGAAACATGGAGGGGAGGTGGTGCTTGCTGAAAGCCCTCTGGGCGGCTTGTCGTTATCCATCAAACTGCCCGTTTATCGTTGAGGGGACAACGTTTGGCGATGGGTGCATTGGTGGTGTGGTATCTTCAGTATGTAGAAATGACTTGTTTTTGATGTATGCATCAAATTAGTGGTAATTGTATCAGAGGAAGCTTCTGGCATATTCAACTCGTACCACTCTATAGATCCTTGAGAAATCCGAAACCCTCAATTACACCGATTAAAGGAGTTTACTAATTCTTATTATGAGAAGTTTCAACTACATGTAAGTAAACCGCCGTTAATCTGCACGGTGTCACAAACAAAACGAATTTCTCCCGCTCTTCTTTCTATTGCCTGGGGAGGTGTTAATGATTTAGGTAAGGTATCGATCATTTGCTTTCTTAGACGATGAATCTGAATGTTGATATGATTTTCATTCAGTTTTAGCATCTGACTAAGTAGATCTTTATCTACCCATCCTTGCTCGCTGATATTCAAGCCGGCTGCCTTATCATTCATTCGTTGGCGGGCCAGCAACAGCAGCAAGTAATGATGATTTCGTTGCCCTAAGTCAAATTCTTGATGGTCAACTTTCAACTTTAGGAACACATGCTCTTCGTTCTGGCTGACATCAAAGTTAAATTTGATGTTAAGTAGCGGATCGAGGCGATTTTCTTCTAAAACCTGAGTTTCCAGACAAGGTTTGGCTTCAATGAATCGCCACACATTGTCATGAGTGCCCACACAATCCCCTGACTGTAAAACTGAGATACCGGCTGCGCTTTCACACAACCACTGTCCTTGAGGCGACATATAAAGTAACACTTCGGGCGTCTCCTCGGACGGTAGTGCAACAATACCCTTCAGTACGATATTGGGTAGACCAGGTGTAACAGGCTCCAACATACTTTGTGGTGGTGTAGTATCCAGTAAAAACCAGGTATTGGTTTTGTCGCTGCCAAAATGAATTCGATCACTTTTCTCGAGACGACGTCTTGACTCTTTTTGTATACGTACTCCATTGATAAAGGTGCCATTGGTACTTGTATCCAGCACTAACCAGTGTTCTCCATCCCAAATGATCACTGCATGTATACGCGAGGCGTCGAGAGTCGATAGGACCGTACTTGAACTGCTGCGATGACGACCAAAAATATGGTGGGGTTGGAGGTTTATTTTAGTGTCTGAGTACACATTTAATAACGTTGCCACATCGGTTCCTTTTTTGATGTTCGTTTATCAAAGGTAGAATAGCATTCTCCTAGGCAATATCTATTACAGTCTATTTCATTTGCTTCCGGAAGGAACGGAATAAGCGTGTTTAAGACGGTGAGGTCAATAATTAATCGTTTGATCAAAAATGAAATTCAAAAAAACCCTAGCAAAGACGCATCAATGCCAGGGTGTGTGTCATACAAAAACAACACAAAAAGACTCGAGACTATCTTACTGGATCATATGGTCTGAAAGTCTCACATTCTAATACCATTGTTTCAAACTGATTATAAGTTACCAAGTTGCTTTGTATAGATAGAAACCAAGAAAGTTCTTAATATCAACTATCTTAGCATCAACCAATTGTCCTGCTAACCAATCACAGGTATCCTGGTTGAGGCTCTGACCATCAACTTCTATATCAAGCAAAGCACCACTTTTTTCGTTTTTATCTTTTGCGTTATTGACGGATTGGCGTTTGTCGTCATCAAATGCTAAACGCCATAAAATCAATACTAAACTTTGTTGTTGTTGTTCATCTAATGTGGGGGCGCCTGCAGGAACCGATTCACCGGCGGCCAGAACGAATGGCGCCTGTCGGTCTTTACTAAACGCACAGCGATATGCTACTTCTCCCAAAGTCTGATTCACCAAAATATTTGCGGCGGGAGCACCACTTATTTGTACGAGATTGTCTGCATAATCTTTGCTCATTGTAACCTCAGTCGATCTTATGGGTACTTTTGAGTTAGGAATGTAATATGAATCTCGTAGCTTCTTTCTTGCTTCTGGTTTGCTTTGTAACTCCGGGTATAAACTATTGGTCATTGCTCTTAGGCTTGGCTCTGTTGCCTGTGCATATAATAATTGCATACAACATAGATCATTAATCAATGATTGTTTACTCATTTTATTCTCCATTATTCGAGTTTGGTTTGGGTAAATCTTCGATAGAAAAAATGGCATCTGTTTTGACTGCATTACGATGGCAATTGACGCATCCCGAATTGTCAACTGTTTTTATTCTGCTATATGGTTCAAGGGATGTATTTCTAATGATTGTTTGGTCTGGTTGTTTAGAAGTGTACTCAGGATTGATCGACCCTAACTGATCTATCCATTGGACATCAATGAACCTGTAATTTTTCCATACACTTTCTTCTTTTTCCGAATAAGCCGTTATGATGTTGCAAGTTGAGTAATCTAATGAAGATAACGGTTCAACTGGATCACGACAAACTTTCGCATCTAAATTCTCTGGTTTGTAATTTCTATTGTCGCTCATAAATCGAATAATTGTTGCTGCTTCTTTTTTGTTGGAATCAAAGTCGTTAAGCGTACAGTGTTGTTTGGATAACTGTAGCACGCCTTTTTTATCAAAGCAGTTACTCCTAATTTGTTTTTCCACTGCTTCTCCTGTGTTAAAAAGACCCCAGGGAGCATTTTTTTCTACGTTATTTAAGTCTTTTTCATTTCTGACGACGGGAGCGTTGTAAATAAACTCAAAACTAGACCACGACCATTCGATAGCATTTTTGTTTAAACAGGTTTCCTTACCTTCGGTCTTATTACAGTCTTTATAAGAAAACCCACTAATGGGGTTGATTTTGCTTGCAATATGCAATCCAACCAAACCAACAACTTCCATTTTACATTCAGTAGTGTTGGCACCTTTGTCTTCAATACAAGCGAATGAGCGGTGGTACATTTTGGCGTGTGCTGTTTTCATGTTGGTAATTATTCGCCAGGCAGACTTAACAAATATGGCTCCCCTTATAATATCTCCCGAACCTACGGTAAATTCAACGTAGGGTAGTGTAACGTTAACCTTGTTTTTTTTCTTGGCTTTCATTAAATCCTGATAAGCAACATTATTCATGTGAATTTGGAAGTAAATCGGATTATCCGTTTGATCAATTAGTTTTTGATCATCTCCTGTTGGTAGTGATGTGTTTTGTAAAAATTCGATATGTTTGCTATAGGGAACATCCGCATGGTTATCTATAAAACTTTGATGATTCTTAGGCAGCGATGGGTGTTTGTGGTTTTCCTTGTGTGAATATAGACTGCTTTTTGTTCTCCATGTTTGCCAAACACTTATTTGGTCTCCCTTTGGTGTTGTTTTAATATTTGGCACCCCCGCACTCCCTTCTAACCACGGCCAATTCAGGGCATAAAATTGCGTGATACCATAGTTTCTGAAACCTTGTTCATTCCCGCTGCCACCAGCGGATACGCTGCCAGTAAAGCATGGCTCTGGGGTGATCATGTTGCCAGCTGAGCAAGAGTTACTTGGTAGTTGATCTTGAAGGTTGTCTGCGATAGTTTCAGTTAATAAAATAGAATGTAAAATGATTGCGAAAATAATTGTCTTTATGCTCATACATAAATTCTCGTATGCAGTGGATAAAATCATGGGGCGCCTTATAACGTGTCAGTAATAGGGAGCTTAAGTTTATAGCAAGCCTGATGATTGAATGTTCCAAATTAGCTCATTTCGTAAATAGTGCTTCGTATTTTTTTTGCATTTTCCAAAAAGAATATATCTCCCGATGATTCAGCCATCTGTATGCTTTCCTCAATAAACTTTCTAGATTTTGATAGGTTATATTCGTTAAGGGCCAACGCTTCGGCATTCAAGGCAAGATACCAAGAGAGATTGGCGACTGCTCCGGAATCTCTATATGATTCAATGCCCGTTTTGATTTGTTGTATACCTTCCTGGTAGGACGGTGGTTTAAATTGACATTTAAGCCAACCGCTAATGATTTTGGCAACAGAATTCCATAAAGAAAAATCATTTTCCTCCGATAAAGACAAAGCATTCTCTATTTGTAACTCAGCTGTATCATAGTCTTTCAGGAAAATACTAATTTTGGCCCCTCGACATAGAGCATGCGTCAAAGTATACAAATGTTGGGATTTTTTTGCGTAGCTCAGCGCTTTCTGAGAAAGTTTCCGCGCTTTTACAGTGTTACCCATATGAGCATACCCCAATGCGCAGTAGCTCATTTCCGCAATACCTAAATCATAGGAATATCTTGCTACGACCTCAGAATGCAAGTCAAAATTATAGTTGGCAATATTGCTTTCATAAATGTCGATAGATTCTCTGATTTTCCCCTGCCAAAGAAATACACCAGCGACCAAATGTTTTTGGGCAAAGAAGTCAATTTTGGTTACTGGGTCATGGATTAGCTTAACTACATCAAAGAGCTCTTCTGCCGTACTTGTCGCCTCTAGAAACTCGCCCCTAACCATAAAATAACAACCTATCCCCCATAAAATTGGGATCATGTCCGCGCTGGTATTGATTTTTTTAAATAACTCTCGGGCTTGAGAGTAGTGTTCTTTGACTATGTCATTTGCATAACCTTTAAGTTCTATATTACATACCGCCAAAGCACATTGTAGCTCGATTTCATTTTGAGTGAGTTGTTTGGCTAATTCTGGTTCGAGATTTGATAGCTTCTGTACATGCAGTGACTCAAGTGCTTTTTCAAAATGATGTAATGCCTCATCATTCGCGCCAACTTTCGTAATATACTGCCCGGCCTGAAACCAGTATCGATAGGCGCTTTCGGAATTCCCAGCTTCGCTATGATGATGGGCAATCAACGGTAATTCATGTCCGCTAGCAATGTTCTGCTGTCGCTCAAGAATGCCCGCTACTGCGTTGTGCACAGCTTTTTTTGCCTCCAATACCATGCTCTCATAGGCAGCATCCCTAACCAGCGCATGTGTGAAAATATAACGACTACCCTCTACTTTACGCTGTATGTAAATCAGTTCAGTTTCAAGTAACTCATTTAAATCCGTTTGTACTTGTTCTTCACTACGATTGGATGCACTTGTCAACAATTCGTAGTTAAATTCACGGCCTATGGCGGCGGCCAATTGTGCAGTTTCCTTGGCGTAAACCAATGAATCTAGTTTCTGCTGCAGTGATTCCCGTAAGCTATTCGGTATTTCATCAATCTTGCCTGGGTTTACAAAATCGACTAGCCCATTTAGACGGTGCACAAGTCCTTGTTGCTTGAGCATATTAATCAATTCTTCTATAAATAGCGGTATGCCGTCTGTACGCGCCACCACAACATTCAGCATATTTGGAGATAACTTTTGTTTATCAAAAAGAGTGACAATCAGCTCGGCGGTTTTTTTCTGGCTTAGCTTACGTAATTCAATCGTTCTAAAATTCGAATTTACTAGCGCTGCTGGTAACGCATTCCTTGAGGTGCTAATGAACGCATGACCCCCTTTATGAAGAGTTTCGCAGGCTGTAAGTCTTGCGATAAACTCTATACTGGTTGGGTCGGCCCAGTGGGTATCTTCAAATATATAAAGACTTGGTTCATCATTTTTGTTACTTTCTTGAAGGGTTAAAAGTGCAACCAAAACGTCAAATAGAATCTGTTTTTGACTATTGGGAGTATGGAACGTCGGTGATATATCTCCAGGTAACGGTAGAGCTAACCATGAGCAGAGTACCGGGATAGCTTGTTTTTCGTCTATTTCATTTAACGTACTAATTTTAGTTCTTAGCTTCTTGACGGCTACCGCTGTGGTTATTGCGTCCAAGGAGTATTTATATCTGAGTACGTTCAGAACGGGATAGAGCGCATTATTTTTATGTTCGGGCAAACATTGAGCAACATAGTGGGTGAAATTCCGTGCTCTCTTTCTTAATTCAAAGACCAATCTTGATTTGCCGATGCCAGCTTCACCGTATACATGCGTGGTTTTTGGAGGGATTCGTTTTTCATTTGAACTGTCATCGTGACCTAGTGAATTAACCAGGGCTGATAGCTCTTCTTCACGCCCGATAAAATCATGGTTGATGCGTTTCGACCTTAGGAAGCCGAAAGCTTCAACCTTGCGCTCACCGGTGAGTAAATAAAGCGGTATTTCCTTGGTGCTCATGCCGATTGATCTTTCCCCGTTGGGCTCAAACTCAATATAAGTGTTGAGTATTTTTTTACTGTTATCTGAACACAACACTTGGTTGGGTAGGGCATGGCGCGCTAATTCCATTGAGATATGCGGGGTCTCACCTTCAGGGATCATGTCGGCGTAGGATGTAACAATGCCCGAGTGAATACCAATCTGTACTTCTGCGACGACCCCTTGTGATTGCTCGAGCAGAGAATTGCGTTTATGTAAACTGCTGATAATGTCCAATGCTGTACGGGCACACAACCGACTGTCATTATCACTGACCACCGGATAACCGAAATAGAAGAGTAAGGTACCTCCCAAAGTACCGACATGGAAACCACCATAACGGATTGCAGTATCAACACACTGAGCTTTTTGATCCAGATGCAAGGCATCAGTCACTTCATGATCAATGTCTTTATCTGTGGCAGATCTCACGCTGACACAAATACACATTGCAGTTATTTGCTTACGCTCAGCTTGTCCTGTGTAAAGAAATCGATCACCATTAATCTGCGTTTTATCATTATCGACATGCATTTCCATGATGTTATTTGTTGATGTTTCTATCGTCTGATTTACATTGATTTCCCCCACTAATGCTGAAAAATTGATCTGCGATAATGCGTTGTAGACTTCGGCAGCATGGCCTGTTCGTTCATGGGTGTTTTTATGCAACACCCTCCTTAACAAGGCCGCTATGGGGTGGCCTGCAACGGCTGTGGGCAGGGGTACATTGGTGGGGCTAAGCTGCTTATGAAAAATGGACGCGAGATTCGATCCTGTGATAGCAGGTCGACCAGTCAAGCATTCTATAAACACCAGGCCCCAAACATAAAGATCACTTTTACAGGTGGGGGGCTCTCCTCGCAACTGTTCCGGTGCACTATAAGATGGAGTGCCCAGTATTTCTTGTGTAAGGGTGATTGTTTTATGATCTAGGTGGCGAGCCTCGTTGACCAACGTACCTATACCAAAATCCAAGACTTTAGCGTAGGTCTTGGCACCGACTTTTGTCAGCATAATATTGGCAGGTTTAATATCTCTGTGAATCACGCCTTGCTCATGAGCGTGTGCAAGAGCATCCAGTACTTGCGACATCATTTCAGCCGTGTCGACAGGGAGCAATGCACCAGATTCGGCCAATACTTCTTTTAATGATTGACCATCAACATATTCAAATACTGCATATAGGAGATCATCGCAGCGGCCCTTATCTATCAGGCGGACGATATTTGGATGTTGTAACCGACTACATAATTGTGTTTCACGTTCGAATCGCTGGATATAACGTCTTTTTTTATTGGCATTGAATTCAGGGTTCTGGATTAAAAATTTGATTGCAACAATCTGATCTGTATTCAGTCGCCTAGCTTTGTAGACATGGCCAAAGCCACCTTGGCCAATTTTACCGAGCAATTCGTACTCATCTGACCGAAAATACGAGCCCATTTCTGGAACTGCTAACCACTGCATGCTCATTATTATTGTTATCCTTGTGAGATCAGTGGAAAACGTTGCCTCACTTTTCTCATCTGTATTTGAACCGTACCCCCCCAAGTACCTAATTAGTTATCGAAGGAGTCTAGGGTTTATACCGTGATTCGTCAAATTGGAATTGCTATGAAAATTTTCTGCCTTATCGGTTAGTGATACGAAAATTTCCACAATATAAATGTCTGAATAGAATCATTGAACTCGTTATCTAAAATAAATTCCTATTTGATGAGCGGTTGAAATTTCACCGAAGGAAAGTTCTATGCGCTGTCGACTGATGATTGAAACTGGGGTGGTAGTGTTTATTTATAATTTATATCCGCATACAAAAGAAGCCAAATCCATATCCAAATAGTGGAGATGGCTTCTTTAAATACCTTAATGCTTAGCAAGAACCCCAGACGAATCTTGTCCTCAATGGATCGTCGTTGGCATATACCGTAGCCTTAATCCCTTGAATGGAAGAATGCCAAATTTGAAACCACAAGTTGACATGCAAACTTTTACTGAAGTTCCACTGGGGATTAGTAGTGATACGCTAAAGCATATATTACCAACAACAGAGAAGTTGACGCAGAAATTCAATTTCTGCGCTTTTAACTTTGGGCACAAAAGTAGATTAGTTAAGGTGTTTTTGATTTGTTATTACAGGCTATTACATGAGCCAATTCGTTCTTGAGAAAAGCTGCTGTGGATTAGATGTATCACTATATAAGCAGATTGATTTTAGCAAAACAACGTAACCATAATCTACAAGGTGAGAGTATTGTCTATTACTCGGGACTTTTCTGGCTGTTACGTTTTGCCGCTAACGCTTTGCGGTAGATGCTTCCGGCTGAAAAAATGAGTAAAGAGCGTGGCAACAATCGTGCGCCAAATACTTGTAAGCGGTTAATCCACCCCGGTACATATAAAGCCTGGCGAGACTCCATGGCCTTGATTGCCTCGATAGCGCATTGCTCTGGTGATTGTAATAGAGAGCTTCCCTCAAACTGCGCGGCGAGCCCACTGCTATGGGTCATCTCTGTTGCTATGCCTCCAGGGGAGAATACGGTTAATGAAACATTTTCACCCCTTAGCTCTTCATTGAGCGCTAAACCGTAATGTGTAATAAACGCTTTTGAACCTGAATACGCGGCTTGGTACGGAACGGGTAATAATCCTGCAACGCTACTGACTAGCATGATACTTCCCTCCTGGGACTTCTCAGAAAGATAGGGAAGGTACAGTTCCACTGCTTTTACAATGCCGCGAACGTTGGTCGCTAGTAGCTGCTCGAACTTATCCCAGGGTTGTTGTTGATGTTCGCCAAAATAGGTGATGCCTGCGTTTAGAATGACACCGTAGACTTCTTGATTTTGAATGCTTTCCCGAAACATACGCTCAATATTGTTGATATCTGAAAGGTCGGCGGCAATGGTTTTACACTGAACGGAATAGTTTTCCTCCAATGAATGCTTTAATTCTTCTAATTTTTCTAGCCGACGAGCCACAAGAATAAGATTAGCCTGATGCTTTGATGCCAGTTGAATGGCAATTGCTTTTCCTAAACCGGAAGATGCACCTGTTACTAGGATCCAACGGTGTGAAAATTGCATTGGTTTTTTCATAGTATTTCTTCCGGCATTAGAATCGTGTATCAGCTTGTGTGATTAAGGTGGAACTATCGAGGGTTCATCGAAATATCTAAACGATCTGTGACCCATCCATCAAAGGTACCATTGGGGTTCATTGTTTCATAGTGTTGCACCCATTGCTCCCATTCAGGGAACAATATACTTGCCCATTCCGACCCTTGTAGTAGTTTGAAATCTAAACCCCAGTGTGGCCGAGCGTGAAACTCCTCCATTAATGTTTGCGCATAAGTATCAAACAGCTCCCTATCACCTTTAATGCCATTAATCATAATGTATTCAAGGATCATGGTATCTCTACCTTGTTGCATCGCGATTAATTCATCTGCGGCTTTGACAAATCGGATGGACACAGGGGCGCTGTGAACGATGCCGTCCTCCTTTAGTTGCTCTCCCAATTCAAATGAACGCTCGATCGCTGCTATCGATTCGCTAAGATCAAACCCCATTTCCATTGCGTAGGCATCGGTATGATTAACTATGCCAATATTAAAAATTTTGTAACTGACATTTTTATAGCTATCATCGGCTTGGGACTTTAGGGATTGCTCGACTAAGATTGGGGCAATAAATTGGAAATTATCAACAATCCAAATTAGGGGTTTTTCCAATAATGTGATGAGTCCTGATAGCTGCGAAGTACCGGGCTGGCCTCGATCGACATCAATAGGAAGTGATTCGTAAGACTTGTAGCGTTTGGTAATCAACATTGAGCGTTCACCACCTACTTTATAGGGGTTGTACTGTAGTTCATAATATTCTGGTTGTACGTCACCATCGTCCAACGGTAGTCCGTGAATCAGCCGGTCTAGAAACCCATCTGGTGCTTTTACTTCTTCCCATGAGGATAACGTGCGAATTTCTTCCAACCAAAACTTTTTATCAGTTTTTAATACAACAGAATATACGATACCCATAGAGCCAATGCTGATTTTTGCAGCGTTAAATAGGGAATCGTTTTGAATGAGTTCAACGCCAATATCAGCGTTTTCTTCTAAAATCCCCGGGAAATTATCCGGATTGGTAATGCCATCGCTTGGTTCTATTTGTAGTACACGGCCATCATCAATGACTATTTGTAAACTGATGATCTGAGATGACATAGGGCCATGCTGTAATCCAGAACCGTGGGTTCCGGTTGCCGTTGCTCCGACGATGGTTTGTCCGTCATAACCGCCCATGTTGGGTAGGGCTAGCCCTTGGGAGTCTAGATAGCTATTTAATTTGCGAATGGTTATGCCGCTTTCAACACGTACCAGTTGCGTTTCTTCAGGGTCATAAAGGCGCTGGCGATCTATTTCAAGTACATCGATGAGTTGAATTGGGCGCAATAAGATATCTTCCGTTATGGCAACGTCAGAGTGGGAGTGCCCAGAACCGGTCATGCGAATGCGCAAGCCTTTTTCAGTTGCAGACCTTACTTCATCAATGAGCGTCTCAATGCTATTTGGTGCGGTTAAACGCAAGGGTTCCACTTTTTCTGTTTTGGAAAAGTTTTCCCAATAACAACCATTTAGCGAAGAAAAGCTGAAAGCTAATAGTGTGTACATGACTAGTTTTTTCATTAGGGCTGCCTATTATGTTAGTTGGCGTAATTTGTCATTGACTCATACAAGGAAACAAAGAAGTCTATAATGGATTGCAGTAGGTTGGGTTCGTCCGTTGGTGTCTCCGTTTCCTGAGTATCTTCTTGCTCTTCTGCAGTGAGCAGTTCTCCCGTTACGCTGAAGTGGATAGTCAACGACGGCTGTATTGCCCCTGTTGCTTGTGCGCTTAACGTATATTCATTTGCAGACAATTCGCCAGGTAGATAATCGCGTTTTCCTCCTGCTGTTGTAACGGTACCAAAAAGTGCATAAGGGCTTTCTAAGTAGAGGTTTTCTAAAGGGTGATTGGACCCATTGAAGTCGACTTCTACAGACTCAGTAATACCATTGGTTACAATGCGAATGGCAAGATTGCTAGGCAATCGATCACGGGGTAGTACGCTGCTATTAACGAGTGGCATTATATCCATGCCAGTATCGGCATTCACCAAGGTGAATCCGGTAATAACAGGTGTTTTATCTAGCGCTGAGGCCATGATCAATTCATCAAACGGCATTCCATTATCGGGTGCTTGTTGATCATAACCTACAGACCCTGGAAGCCAGTTTGCGGGTAGCCAACCACTAACTTTTGCAGGTGGTTGCATAGGTTGACGTCGATGGTCATATTTCGCCAGCACGTTAAGGTTCCGCTCTAGTGCGACGAGGTCTAAACCACCTTTCCCGTTTTCATGGTGACAGCTTAAACAAAACTGGTTGTTGAGTGAGTCTGGCCGGGGCGCATCATGATATAGCGGCCCCTCTGGAAATGTGAACGATTCGCGCAGAGCGCTCACATCTGTCGGTATGTTTTGTAAATGTGCAGCGTAGTCTTCAGTATTGTTAAAATAACAGGCGTACTGAGGAAAAGTCGGGCGACCATAACCCCTAAGAATGTGAGTGACTTTACCATGAGAGGCTAGAGGGTAAGCATCAGCTTGAGCTTTTAAGTCTCCGTTATAATCAGCGTTTAAGCCAATCAAAGACCCCTTAGCATGATTACACACAACCTCTGGGCTTGTTGCTTGGGCGAATACTTTAAATTCATCCATCCAGCCTTTAAAAGGTTGGCTATTGGTTGACAGAGTTGAAGAATTCGAAGTGGTCGCTGGGTTTTTGCTGTTTCCACCTACTGTTAATTTTCCCGCTGTGTACTGGAATATCGGAGTAGTGTGAACCCAGTTATCTAACAAAAAACCGTTAATGTAGAGCTGAATGTGCTTGTTACCAGGGGCTGTTTGTATCGCTACTTGGGTCCATTCAATACTATTTAGTGGAGTTGTCAGAGGGATTGTGTGTATAACCGTTGCTTCGTTGTCTCGGTATTGAATGGTATGTAAACCCACAAGTGCCAGTTGGCTACCATCGGGGAAACGAATCAGTTCTCGTTCAACAGCGTCATTGTTAAAGCGTGGGTCGATAAATAGGGTAGTAAACCAAGGCCTTTTTATGATGACTTGGGGTTGTTCTTTGATATCGTAGGATAGGTATATTTGCTCGCCATCAAACCATAGGCCTTTGCCTTTTACGCCTCCGGTTGCCGTTGGTTCTAAGCGTCCGAAATGGACCTCACCGTATTGCGGAATATCCCAAACATAGGGAAGGGCGGTAGCGCTGTTTTGTACGCGGACAGGATTGGTGAAACCAAGGTCGGCTTGATTCCATCCATCAAAGTACGTCATGGAAATATCGTTATTATTGTCGGAGTCCAGTGCGCCCGCCATATTAGATACAATAAAACCATCGGGATTGAGGTAATCATCAAAAGCCAATTCGTCCGTCTGTCGCCCGGAGCTAAGGGTCCAAACAACGTCACGCGGCGTAATTGGCTTTATGGTTTCCCAGAAATTCAAGCGGTTGGTGACAGAATCAAATATGGTTCCGTTACCTAGGGCTGTACCATAACTTTGCTTGGTGCCGTATTCATCTCGCGTAGTTGCTTCTCGGGTTTCACCGACCTCAATTTCTCCACTTTCATCACCGGCTAAACCGGTGCCTGGCGCGTAAAGTGATACTAAGCTGTGTTCTTTGTCTCCGCCAAAACTTCCCAACTTGAAATCACTTTCGTTTAGCAAGTTGTCGATCAATACCATTTTACCTTGGGTCCATAAACCAAAAAGTACAAAACCCGAATCTAATGATCGAAATTGCACATCTGCTCTGGTACCAATTGAGCATTCAGGTTGATCATCCAAACAACGACTAGGATAGCGACTCATCGGATCACCGTTAATATGGTGACGAGGAAATAAACGTGCGTCGCCAATAGTGGTTAGCGACATCATGCTGCCATCCATAGACACCCAAGGGTAAGTGCCCTTCATCTCTGCGCCGTCTTCTATTTTGTTCCCTGCCGGGTCTCTAAAAGGGTAAGCGGCAAATTTATACCGAGTCATCTCAGCATCATAAGGCGCATGGGACAAGGGTTTGAATTCTGTAAATTGGCTAATATCACAAGCATCGACATCTTCCGGTAGTACGGCATAGACAGCATCGTAAGCACCGTTAACATAGAGGTCTGAATTCTCGTTGTACCAGGTAAGGGCCCGACCAGAAATGCGCGTGATAAACAAACGGCCATCAAGGGGAATGCTCATTTCAAACAAAATACTGGAAAAGGATTCAGAGACTTTTGCGGGGCCGAGTACTTCTACGCCGGCAATTTTTGCATCGACGGATTTCGGGTTTTCAATACGCACGGTAACCGGAATACTATGCATTTGGCTTTTACTGACTTTGATTTGATCCCGGTCAAGCACCGGTAGTAATTCACCGAAAGTATTGTCGTTTTCCAAAATGTCAGTAGAGACGATGGATACATCATAGCAGTCATCCTTTCCACCAACGCCACAGGCATAGGGGTTTTCTTTTTTACCACCAGAGACGTATTTTGGATCGGGATCACAAATAGCGGTTGAACCCCCGATGATATTCTGTCCCTCAAGGAAGGGGCTATCCTGATATATCGGTGAGATTGAAAACTCTTGATCGGTAATGAGTAAGGGCTCTTTTGATGCTACAAAAGGTTGGTTAATCGTTTCAGGTTTTTGCAACGTCAGGGTTAAACCAAAGGCACTAACACCCAAGCGACCGTCACGTGATAGACGAACATCGCTCATGCGAGAGCGCGTATAGTTAGCATTTTTAATAGCGATAGTTTGACGATTAATGGCTGGGATGTGTGGCTGATTGGTATTTGGATGTCCAATATCGATGCCTTCAGTAGGGGCGTGCGCGTCCAATGGCTCCCCGCCAACGTGTGTAAAGATGCCCCCAATGCCCCGTAATATATCGATTAACACTTGTGGCAGTTCTATATCTACATCTGTACTGGAACCTGCATCGATTCCGTTATTGTCGCTATTTTCAATGCCATCAACGCCAACAGCGTCATTACCATTGGTTTCGTCATTCACCATATCGGAAAAGAGACCATCTTCGGTCGTTGCATCAGTCTCTGGTAGTAACTTCTCAAAATGTAATGACAGCGCTATATCCGCTGACGTTGGACTAACACGCCACGTGTTCGTGCTGAGCAATATTTCTCCCGGTAGTGTGGGCAGAGGTAATACCGACATAAGCCCCAGTACTTTTTCGGCGACAATAAAGCTAAGTGTGTCGACCAATAATCCGATATCAAATTCGTCAATAGCTTCGCCCTTTAACGTCACATCCAGGATGCTGTGAGTTGTTCGTAAAGAGGAAAAGGTAAATGTATTTTCCGTAATGCCGACGTTGGCATTGGCAATCATATCCAGGTTAATGGCGAGTAATACTTCATCGTCTACCTGAAGCTCAAGAACGTAATCATTGAGTTCAAGGGCAATGATATCTTCTGGGTTTTTTGGTGTTGCAAAGTAGGGGGTACCGTTTCGGCTATAGACACGCAGAGTTAATGTCTTATCGAGTAACTGTTCAGAAATGCCGCTTAATGCGTTATCTTCAATGATGGTATTTACGTCAAGCAGTGGTAGCGTAAAGTCCATTAATGATGCTTGATTCAAAGCAGAGAACGTTTTGTTTAATACGTCAGAATCAATGACAAGCATGCCGATTGTAGGGTGGAGTAGGTTAGGTTTAATAGCAGCTAGCCCTGCATCAGAATGGGGCAGTTGACGGGTAACGTAACCAAATTTGACTCGGCTGTCAGCAGTTTCGGTGATAAGGTTGGCATCCAGTGCAATGATCGCTTCTTGTGAGGTGGATAATGCATCACTGACACCAATGGTTGCACCGATACCTCTTACGAGTATTTTAAATATGGGGAGGATACCAATGTCATCAATGAGTTCTGAAACGCCGTTATCGTTATCTACCAATAGGGCGGGAATTTTTGTGGGGATCACATTTAAAAGGTCTCCCACTTCATTTTGTATCAAGCTGCTAATGACATCATTTACTTGATTTTCAACAACCAGTTTGACGACTTCACCTATCAGAAAAGAACGAGAGTTCGCGTTAAAGAGGTACAAGTGATTACTGCCAACAGAGGCCGCTAGCTCAGCATCAAGATCGAGAATGTTTTTCTTGGTATTTTCATTGGCCTCACTGGGAGAAATGAATAAGCTACCGCCAATAACGACGTCCTGCAAACTCATGTCAATGGGAATGATAAAGGGCTTTGTGCACCAAATAATACAGATTTGAGTGTCCAGGCCGCCTTGAATACGAATTTCATTGATGCGTGCATCGATACCTAAGTCTAGTTTATGGTCACTTTCATTAGGTGCTAGGTCGAGCCGAGTATTGCCACTGATGGTGGTAGTGACATCGGTAAAGGCAAGTTTAAAGACGTTGGTATCTATGTTGATGCCAGTGGCAATGCCGTTAACTAGGCTTGCAATGTCATCTTTTCCGTCCTCAAGTAAGCTTTCTATCAAGTTGGCGGTGCCTGTGAATCCGTTGTCTCGTATCTTTAATATGATTCCGTGCTCTGGTGCATCATCAGAGAAGTTAAGGGTAAGCGCGTCACGGCCATTGGAAGCATTGCGAGCAGTGACCTTTACCAACGTCGCGGCAGGCACTTCAACATTAAAACGGTTGTCGATTAATTCAACGGTTTCCCCTGCAATTGTTAGGTTGTTGGTTGGGGATTCCTCACTAGTAACGTATCCAGACACTTTGACAATGTCGCCATCACGAATTGCGCGTGCAATATGTACGGTAACAGGGCTACCAAGGGTATCTATAAGTTCTTTGGTACTGCCTGCTGCATTGGTTGCGATAATGGCTACTGTTGGATTAGCGGATAGGAACGATGTTTCAAAATGGTTATTGACCAATCTTGTACTTTGCCCGTTCACGGTGACCTGCGTGATTGCTGATTGAGGCGAATTGACATGGCCACTGACGGATATCGTGTGACCAGTGAAAGCGGCGCGCTCAATATGGATGCTTTCAATCGGGAGCGGAGGGGGAGATGACATTGCGCTGGCGCTAAGGGGGATGCAGGAGAGCAGAAAACTCATGATGAGAGATATCATCTGTCGCATGGAGGTACCTATTTTATTATTGTTTTGGGTGTGGAAACTGGAATGATCGTCCCATAATACGAGCAGGGCTATTTCGTGCAAGAGACATATTGGCCCAATCTAACCCAGTTGAAATTGGTATGGAGGTGGATTTATCTTCTAAATATCGTCGTTCATGGTAAATCTGTTACCCTGAGAGACTGTTTTTGAAAGGAATGAATGTTTATAAATGTATAAGGAGAGTGCTTTGAATATTATTGAAAAAGTTAAGGATAAAGCTCGGCGCCACAAAGAGCGCCATTGTGAGCTTGGTTATCAATACATTTTTTCTGATTCCATTCATTTTGTTAATGGCCAAGATTGGGATTCGATCGCGAAAAACAATACTATATTTCTCAGTCGAGATTATTTGCAAACAATAGAGAAATATTCTCCTGAGAATACCTCTCAGCGTTATGCCATTGCTTATTCTGAGGGTGAACCTGTTCTAGTGATAGCCTGTCAACTTGCAGAGATTAGCGGTGAACAACTGATAAAAACGGATTCAAGCGCCGGTGGCGGACTAAAGAGCAATTACCGAGAGCGGGTATTGGTATGTGGGAATTTGGTATCTAGTGGTCTGCATGGAGTGGGATTTTCCGACACTTTAGATGAGGAAGTCGGTTGGCGAATTGTGGCCGAAGTCCTTTACAAGATTCGTCGTAGTGAAAAACTATCAGGGGAAGTGGATTTTGCGTTAATAAAGGATGTTAAGGGCGATCAGGTTGAGGTGTCAAAAGTCATTGAACGTTTCAGCTATCGTAAAATCCAAACTGACCCGGATATGGTATTGGATTTAGGTGAAGGCATTAGTAGTTTTGATGATTACCTGAAGTTGCTAAATTCGAAATACAGAAGTCGTATCAATAAAACCATTAAGCGTATAGATCAATCGGACTTTCGTTGTGAAAAACTGGTTCTTAATGAAACCGTCGATAAAAAAATCCATGAATTATATTTACAAGTAGAAAAACGGTCAAAGACCAGCTTGGCTACGCTTCCTCAAGGATATTTCTTGGGATTATCACAAAGTTTGAGTGATAATTTTGCATGTTACGGAATCGTAAAAGGAGATGAGATAGCGGGTTTTATTACGGTGATAAAAGACCGTGACGATGCCGTCGCCTATTATGTTGGTTTTGATTATGATGTGAATGATAAGCATCCTTTATATTTTCGTCTGTTACAGCTAGTGATCGAGTCCGCTGTGTCAATGCAGTGCAAAAAAGTTCTATTTGGTAGATCCGCGCTTGAGCCAAAGGCAAATTTGGGAGCGAAGCCGATTGATTCTTTTGTCTGGGCGCGTCACCGAGTACCGGTTGTGAATTTCTTTGTACGAAAGCTCTTTCGAAATGTCCCCTTTGACGAGGCTCCGGAACGAGGTGCCCTAAAGAAAATTGTTTGATTTTTATTGAGAAGCTGGCGAACGCACTAGTTTGAAATGACGGGGTTGTTCGTTATATGGTATACAGTCGTTATTTAACGTAGTGGGTATTGTGAGTTATGGGTGGGGTTCAATCTAAGCAAGCTTGGGCAGGCACTGCTGCGATACTGCCGGGTATTGGTGTATTTAAAGGCAGGGCTGGAGATAACAACGAGCATTGTCATTGGGCTCATCAGATTAGTATTGGCCTAGATGGTCCGATTAAACTTCACTCTGAGGAGCGAGAATATAGTGTCTCGGGAGGATTTATTCGGGCTGGCACGCCGCATAAGTTGGCGCCTTATTCTGTGTTATCTCTTTATCTCGACCCGACTAGTCTCATGGCAAATGTGTTTATCAGGGATGTCGTGGGTGATGCAGCAATTATTGAACTTCCAGATCGCCTTAATAAAGAGATAGGTTTAGCACTGGAGGATCTTTCAAAGTTAGAAGAGGGCGTGTCCCACCTTTATTCCGTGTTAGGAATCGAAAACAAAACATGTGCTGATGAAAGGCTGTCTATCGTGGTTGATGCTTTGTATCGCGGCGTCAGGGAGCGAGGGCAGGTGGGACGGGCCGAGTTGGCCAATTTAATTAATTTATCGGAAAGTCGTTTTTCCCATTGGTTTAAACAAGAAACAGGCATGCCTTTAAGAAGTTATCGAAAATGGCTGCGGATTCTCTATGGACTTGAAGTGACAATGAAAGGGCGAAATCTAACGGACGCTGCCTACGAAGCCAATTTTTCTGATCAGGCTCACTTTACAAGGGCGTTTAAGCAAGCGTTTGGTGTAAATCCTTCGGTTGCACTTAGGGAAGTACAATCGGTGATATAGAGTACATGTAGCTCTTTTGTTCAATTCCTTACACCTAATAACTGAGATAGTGACACCTCAGAAAAATTAGGTGAACTTATGAAAATACTCGTTAGAAATGTAATTCGATGGGGGAGCTACCCCATTATTTTTGGATCATGTGTTGCTATGCAGCTTTATATTGCGAACTCAAGTTTGCCGTATTGGCCATTTTCACCCATTGTGGCGATGTCAGGGATCATATTTGTTGCCCTGTTGGAGCGTATTCAGCCCTATGAAAACGAATGGCTGGAAGATCACGATGATACATTGGTTGATGTTTTTCATGCGTTTACAAGTTTAACGCTGATATTTACAAGCATGGAAATTGTCGCAATTACCACGATTTGGTTACCCATCATGGATGTATGGCCTAGCGACTGGCCTGTCTGGTTGCAGATTGCCAGTGCCGCTTTGTTTATCGATTTGGGGCTTTGGATTATGCATTGGTTGAGTCATAAGAATGGTTTCCTTTGGCGATTGCATGCGCTTCATCATAGTTCTGAACGTCTATATTGGCTTAACGGAGAGCGTCGTCACCCACTGAGTGCGCTGGTGCTTGCGCTGCCTGGAATTGTCGTGGTTGTTATATTGGGTGCACCACCCTTTATCATTGCTTGTTGGCTATCAATAGTTGCAGTGCATTTATCTTTTCAACACGCGAATTTAGATTATAGCGTCGGGCTGTTCAGAAAATTATTGGCGGTAGCGGAGGTGCATCGTTGGCACCACAAAAGGGAGTATAAAGACGCACAAGTAAATTACGGTGAGTTTTTTGTGATATGGGATCATATATTCGGTACTTATCGTCATCAGGTAAATGGTGTTCGTGCCGGGGAGGTAGGGATGGATGAGGAGACTCCTCTAAAGTACGTCGATCAAATTAAATGGCCATTCCTTAATAAATGACTAATATTGCTAGATACCTTCTCCATAGACCTTACAGCCCAGATATCTGAGGAGTGCAATTTATGACGAAATCGTTTCTTTATCGTTTTTTCGGGTTTGGGAAATTCCCAACGCGGTATCATGCTGATATGAAAAAGGAAGGCGTGATACTGCAGGATGAAGGCCTGTCTATTGTGGTTCGCTACAGAAAGTTCCGTGCTCCTAACGTGTACTACGGCCGGAAGGTATCATTGGTTATGGGATCGATTGTTCTTACGAAGAGTAGCTTTGC
>MAAC01017471.1_pt1 | contig 65864 bp, 57 predicted proteins | sample 1115981 | NCBI WGS metagenome assembly MAAC01 (sample SAMN04961126, study PRJNA320927) | seawater metagenome | isolation source: sample BD02T64 sea water enriched with oil for 64 days | place: USA:Gulf of Mexico | collected 2013-07-27 | reverse complement strand
AATGCCAATACAACTTTTATGGCTGATAGTTATAGAAGCCAATGGATGACAATAGAAGGTCCTTTTGGCCTAGAAGGGCATTTTAATGGCATTAATAAGGCTTTAGAAATGGGTGATCAACACACCAAATACATTTCTGGAAATACTACGGGTAAAATTATTAGCAACAAAGAAGATTTGATCAATGAAAAAGAACTTCGTTCAAGGTTTTCCAATCGCGTGTTTGAATTAAGGCAACAAGGCAAATCAAACAAGGGAATATTAATGGATGATACTATTGTAGCCATGTTCAAACAATATGACTTATATCAATACATCACAGATGAAATTGCGGATTGGGTAATTAATCCACTTTTCTACGATGAAAAAGCCAAGATACCTATGCTTTCTTCCAGTCAACTAGAAAAATACGTGGGGACGTATAGTTTAAAAGACAAAAGCGATGTAGAAATTTTTATTGAAAATGGTCAACTGTTTTCTAAAAGTGTTGGTCAATTTTATTTGAAATTGGTACCTACCTCAGACACCCATTTTTGGTATAACATGCAAAGATTGAATGTTTATCAAATTTTTGAAATGGAAGATGAAAACAATGTCCTTGGATTTACTATTGAACATGATCGAGCAACCTTGAAATACACAAAGAATAAATAATGCTCCTTTCAAAAATAATATTCTCAATTTATAAGAAAGTATTCTGAATGAACGATTCACAACAACGTGTATAATTCATTGCTTGGGTCCGTCTGTACTCGGAAAACCCTACGGATTTTCCTCAGGTTCGTTCTCTTTTACTAATTTAGACCTAGCAAACGCAACTAACCATACACGAAGACGTTGTGTGTAATTTAACCCAACGGAGTTCCATTCAATCATTTTGAAAAAACATTTCGACATATCGAAAATTATCAATATATCTGTATCATGAATAGTTCACAAATTTTAGATATAAGCAAATCATTAAGTAACATAACTAGGCTTATGATATTTAATTGGCTGAAATCTCCAGAAGAACACTTTCCTCCTCACGAAGATTTAAAACATTTTAATGACGGAGTTTGTGCTTCATACATAAAAGAAAAAACTAATTTATCTCAATCTACAATATCAAATTACTTATCTATGATGGAAAAATGTAAAATTCTTACATTGACTCGACACGGAAAGTGGTCATATTATAAAAGGAATGAAGAAATTATTGAAAATTACATCTTAACACTTAAAAATAATTTATAATTTTTTCAAATATTACATCGTCATATATAAATATATAGTTATGATTATTGAAATTATTGGTTGGGCTGGTTCAATTTTAGTTATTATTGCTTATGCATTAACAGTTAAAGCAAGGAATAAATATTTAACATTATGCAATTACCAAAATTTAATTGGTGCTACATTAGTAGGACTCAGCTGCTATTACAATCAGGCTTTACCTTCTCTTATGTTAAATATTGTATGGGTAGGTATTGCTTCATTAGGAATAATTGAAAATCTTAAAAAATTTAATCAAAATACAAAATGAAAGCATTAACCTTTACAAAATTTGGAGCATCTGATGTATTAGAATATATGGAAGTACCCAATCCACAAATTAAAACAAACGAAATACTTATAAAAAATAAAGCCATAGGTTTAAATTTTGCCGATATATACAGAAGAAAAGGAAACTACCATTTAAAAGGAGAACCCCCTTTTATTGCAGGATATGAAGGTGCTGGAACTGTAGTAGAATCCAAATCGAATAATTTTAAAGTTGGAGATAGAATTGCATATACAGATGTTCCATTTGCAAATGCTGAATTCATTGCTGTTCTAGACACACAAGCAATTCCGATTCCAGAAAATGTTGATTTCACGCTAGCATCTTCAATTCTTTTACAAGGTTTAACAGCACAATATTTGTGTAATGACAGTTATAATGTTAATGAGGGCGAAATTGTTCTTATTCATGCAGCATCAGGAGGCGTAGGTCAAATATTAATACAACTCTGCAAATCAAAAGGTGCAACTGTAATAGGATTGTCAAGAAGTAAAGAAAAACTAAAGACAATTTTGGATTGTAAAGCTGATTATGCCATCCAGTTAAATGATGATTGGAAGTCGAAAATAGTAAATTTGACAAAACAAAAAGGTGTCGATGTTGTGTTTGATAGTGTCGGCTCTACACTAATGGACAGCTTTGAGGTTACAAAAGATTGTGGGCACGTTGTATTTTTTGGTATGAGTGGTGGAGACCCAGAACCAATTGACCCGAGAATGTTATTGGACACCAGTAAAACATTAATTGGAGGAGATTTATGGAGTTATTTAACCAATCAAGATGAGCGAAGAAATCGAGCTAAGAACTTGTTTGATTTAATAGAAAATGGAATAGTTAAAATTAAAAAACCTATTAAATTTAAACTTTCCGAAGGAAAAAAAGCACATGAATATTTAGAAAATGGAAAAAGTTCAAGTAAGATATTATTAATTCCAGATTAGGAAACAAAAACTACACACAACACCGTATAAAATTAATTGCTAGTTCTAGCCTATTTACGAAAGTCCTCGCGGACTTTCTATCTGTGATTTATTTGCTAACTTTATTTAAAATTAACCTTTTACACAAATCAGATGAATCAACGTAGAAACTTTATAAGAACTGCTTCATTGGCAACACTTTCAGCACCGCTCTTATCTTTTGATTCTAAAAAAGAATGGTCTCTTAGCAATCTTAACGATCATTATAGCGATACCGAAGACTATTGGAGAATGGTTAGGAAACAATTTCCGCTAAAAGAGGGACAGACCTACTTTAACAACGGTACCATGGGGCCAACATCTAGTTATGTGCTCGACAAAATGATACATCATATGTTGCATATAAATAAGGAAGCAGCAACTGTAGATTATAAAAATGGGTCGGGACCTGAAATATTGAGTGGTTATTTTCCTTATGAAGGGCTTCGTACAAAATTGGGCAAAATCATAAATTGTGACTTTAAAGAAATTTCACTGACACAAAATGCAACTTTTGGTATGAACTATGTTGGTATGGGTCTCGATTTAAAAGCGGGTGATGAGCTATTGAATACCAATCAAGAACATGGTGGCGGTTTTGGTGCTTGGCAATTGCTAGCCAAACGAAAAGGCTGTATTTACAAACAAGCAACCATGCCAGTTCCTGCTAATGATCCTCAAGAAATATTTGAGGCCATATTTAAAGACGTAACGCCTAAAACCAAGGTCATAGCCATACCACATATAGTGTCGGTTTACGGAACTGTAATGCCGGTGAAGCAAATATGTGCTGAGGCAAAAAAGCGAGGTATTTTTACCGTACTAGATGGCGCTCAATGTGTAGGTCATATAGACGTAGATGTAAAAGACATTGGTTGTGATGCTTATTATTCTAGTTTACATAAATGGATGCTAGCACCAGGAGGAAGTGGCATTTTATATGTTAATAAAGATGTTGTTGACAAAATTTGGTCTACAATTGCCAGTTATAATTGGGAAAACGAGGATGATCATGGGTTCAGACTCATGCAAAATGGTACCGGTAACCCTGCTCAAATAACAGGTTTTGAAGCAGCAGTAGATTTCTTTAATACAATAGGCAAAAATAAATGGTTAGACAGAGTTAAAGAGCTTGGAACATACCTGAGAAATGGCTTAAAAGAAATGCCACATGTTACCATTTCTTCCTCTACCAATGAAAATATGACTGCCGGAATTACCACCTATGCTGTTGATGGACTCACAGGGCCCGAATTACAAAAAACCATGTGGGAAAGAGAGAGATTACAACCACGCTCAGTAGGGAGTGTGCTTTTAAGACATTCTGTACATATCTACAATTCAAAAGAAGAGATTGACAAGGCATTGAAGATTATCAAATCTTTGGGCTAAAGGTACTTTTAGTTGTTCATGATTTATTGGTAATGTGTATACTAGAAGTATTATTCCAATATACATAATACCTACAAGTGAATAGGGTCCAAATTTGTACCTAATCAACACATATTATATATTAACAGATATTAAACAAAAGTATGAAAAACTCTGTAAATAAGATGTTTAGTATATGTTTATATGTGTTTAATATTTGTTACTTTCCAATACAGAAATTCGCGAAGATATTACCTAGTAGATCATCGCTGGTAATTTCTCCTGTAATTTCTCCAAAGTGATATAATGCCTGTCTGATATCAATAGCCAATAAATCACCGGATAGATTTGCATCCATCCCATGCTGTACTTTCTGAATTTCTTCTAACGCTTTTAGTAAAGCATCATAATGTCTGGAGTTAGTAATAATAGTTTCGTTGTTTCGCAATGCTCCTGTATTCACAAACTCAAGCAGTTTTTGTTTCAAGTCCTCAACCCCTAAATTCTGTTTGGCGGATAGCAATAATAAATTATCATATTTAAATTCCGTTTTAATTAAACTGGAATTAGCCTTATCAATTTTATTAGCAACAACAACTAGTGGTTTACTTGGAAATTTATTCTGAATACGTTTAATCTCAATATTGAAATTTTTAGCATTATCTACAGTAACCTGAGCAGCATCCAACAAATAAATAACCACTTCCGAGAGCTTAATTTTTTCGAAAGTTTTCTTGATCCCCATAGATTCCACCACATCTTTGGTTTCTCTAATTCCCGCAGTATCTATAAACCTAAACCCAATACCTCCAATATTCAGCTCGTCTTCAATAGCATCTCTAGTGGTACCTGCAATATCACTCACAATGGCTTTTTCCTCATTGAGCAAAGCATTTAATAAAGTAGATTTTCCAACATTAGGCTCACCAACAATTGCAATAGGAATTCCATTTTTTATCACATTCCCAACAGCAAATGAATCTATTAAATGTTTTAAAACATTGGTAATACGTTTAATTAATGCCTTAAATTGATCCCGATTGGCGAATTCTACATCTTCTTCAGCAAAATCTAATTCTAATTCAATTAAAGAAGCAAAGTTTAATAGCTCATCTCTTAATGCTTTAATTTCATTAGAAAACCCACCACGCATCTGCTGCATTGCAATTTTATGGGAGGCTTCATTATCACTGGAGATCAAATCTGCTACTGCTTCGGCCTGACTCAAGTCAAGTTTTCCATTTAAAAATGCACGTAGGGTAAATTCTCCAGGGTTTGCAATTCTGCAACCATTTCGCAAAAACAATTGAATAATTTCCTGCTGAATATAATGACTCCCATGACAAGAAATTTCTATTACATTCTCACCAGTATAAGATTTGGGGTCCTTAAAAATAGACAGTAATACCTCATCTAAAACATTTCCATTTTCAACAATATGCCCTAAATGAATGGTATGTGTTGGCTGACTCTTTAAGAGTTTTCCACTTACCGATTTAAAAAAGGATTCACATATTGTGATAGCATCATTTCCAGAAATTCTAATAATAGCAATAGCCCCAGCTCCAGGTGGAGTTGCTAAAGCAATAATAGTGTCCTTATACGTCATTTCTGTCAAGTTTTAGGCAAAAATAGTGAAATTGAAGTTCGACACTGCACATATCATCCATTTAAAAGGTTTCTTAACAGAATTAATCTGTAAAAATCTAGAATTCCCATTATATTTACAGCAAAATCAATGCATAATGAAAAAAGTACTTTTAATATTATCAATAATATGTTTCGCTTTTTCTTGTGAAAAACAAGAGCCGTTAGCACCAGATACTTATGAAATAACGGTAGTAGCCAAAGGTGTTATTAATGGTTTGCGATCACACATAAAAATTGTAGATGACGGTAAAAAAGCAGCAATAATCGATACTGCGATAGTAATGAATGAAACATTTACCTTTACAGGTAGCATTAAAAACCCTGCAATTCGGGTCATATCAGTAAACAGTGTTAATGGAAGTCTTCCGTTTGTATTAGAACCTGGCCGTATAACAATAGAGCTCTATAAAGACAGTATCGTCTCTTCAAAAATTACCGGAACGGATAATAATGATGATTATAATTTATTTAAGACAGCCTATCTTAAACGAAACACTGAAATTTCAGAAATAAGAAAAAAAGCCATTGCAGCCAAAAGAAGTAATGATTTTGACTTATTTAATGAATTGGTAATTGAAGATGATAATTTAACTGAAGCACTTAACCAGTATGCTCACGATTTTATAGCAGAGCATCCTAAATCACAATTATCATTACTCCTTTTAGAAAGTCAAATTATTGGTAAAACACAGGATGTTGAGAAATTCAAATCCAGCTTAGCCCTTTTACAAAATGTGGTTAATAGAAATGCCACTAACAAATTATTAGGTCAAAAAATTGCAACCTTTATAATTCTAAAAGAAGCACAGTCCAATTTGGATATCGGCAAGATCGCACCAGACTTTAGTGCACCGGCACCTAATGGTGAAATGATTGCACTAAACGATATTAAAGGAAAAGTGACTATAATTGACTTTTGGGCAGCTTGGTGTGGTCCTTGTAGACGTGAAAACCCCAATGTTGTAAAAGTATATGAAAAATACCACGATAAAGGATTGGAAATTATTAGTATTTCTCTCGATGGCTCTGGAAGACAAAAAGATCCTAAAGCTGCTTGGTTAAAAGCTATTGATGATGATAATTTAACATGGCATCATGTCTCTAACTTAAAATATTTTAATGAACCCGTAGCGAGGCTCTACAATATTAATTCCATCCCCGCTACATTCATATTAGACGAGAATGGTAAAATAGTTGCTAAAAAATTACGGGGTCCTGCTTTAGAACGGAAAATCTCCGACTTACTAGATTAAAAAAAAGCCTTCTTAATAGAAGGCTTTTTTTATATTAGATTTTTCCAGTTTTTCGCATCACGTACAATAATATAATTGGAACGGCGAGTAGAAATACCATCAATAAATTTTGTGAAAATAACCAAGGCGCTATTACTAATGTTATTACATAACCTCCAATGGCACCTCCAAAATGAGCGTCATGGCCAATATTGCCAACCCTATTTTTCATGCCATAAATTGAATATAATAAGTAGCCTATTCCAAAAATATAGGCAGGGATAGGAATGGGTATAAAAAACATATACAAACTCATTCCAGGATTTAATAATATGGCAGCATATAAAACCCCAGTTACTGCCCCACTAGCACCAACGGCACTATAATGGTATTCATTTTTATGAAAATAATAGGATAACAAATTACCCATAACCAAACTCCCTAAATAAATAATTAAAAAGTTTAATTCACCCAAATGCCCAATCACTGGCCCTGCAAAAAAGTAAAGGGTTAGCATATTAAACATCAAATGCATCTCATCAACATGTAAAAAACCAGAACTCAACATTCTTATTTGTTCCCGGCGTCGAATACCTCCAATATTAAACTTATATTTTTCAAAAAAAGAAAAATCTTTAAATCCTTTTAGCGAAACAATAACATTTGCCGCTATGATAATAATTGTAATTATATTTATTTTGCCCATAAAGTGTAAACGTAAAATCCAAATATAGTATATATTTGCTCTTGCAAATCTAAAATTAAATAATGCAATTCCTTGCTTACATCTTAATTTATCCAATTTTATGGTTAATTTCTATCCTTCCGTTTAGATTGCTCTATGCATTTTCCGATTTTATTTTTGTTTGGATTTATTATATTTTCGGATATCGTAAAGCCGCGGTGAAAGGAAATTTAAGATTAGCATTTCCTAATAAATCTGAGCAGGAGCTTCAGGTAATCATGAAAGGATTTTATCATCATTTATGTGATATGATTTTAGAATCGATAAAATCCTTATCAATCACGGAATCTCAAATTATTAAGCGATTTAAATTCACTAATCTAGATGAGATTGAGCAGTTTCAAAAGGAAAATCGAAGTATTATTGCAATTTGTGGTCATTATGCCAGTTGGGAATGGATCGTCACTTTACAAAAATACATGAATTTTAAAGGTTATGGTGTCTATAAAAAATTGAAAAACCCCTATTTTGATAGGTTAGCCAAACGTATTAGAGGGAAATACAAGAGTTATTTAATCACTACAAAAGAAACCATACCAACTTTAGTACGCTCTAATAAAAATGGGGAACTCTTTTTATGTGGAATGGCGGCAGACCAATCTCCAAAATTAAAAAAGGCCTACCACTGGAACGAATTTATGGGGGTAAAAGTACCCGTACATACAGGTGCTGAAATGATTTCTAAACGTTTGAATTTACCGGTAGTTTTTTTAGATGTAAAAAAAGTGAAACGCGGTCACTATGAAGCGACTTTTGAAACGATTGCAAAAGACCCAAAATCGTTTAATGATTATGAGATTACCGATCGTTTCCTCAAATTAGTAGAACAACAAATCCGCCGTGATCCACAATATTATTTATGGACCCACAAACGCTGGAAACATAAAAATGAAGTGCCTAAAAAATATCAGTAGTTAAAACTGAAACCAGTTACTAACCATTTCTTTTCTAGGATTTGCATCAAAATTTTTATGAATAAATTCATTACTCAATTTATCATAATCATAATCATTAGCCCATACTTTATGATTTTTAGCCAAATCCTTAATGCTATTGCAAACCAATTCAATTTCGTCACTAGTGGTTGTTGGATGAATAGACATCCTAATCCAACCTGGCTTGCGTATTAAATCACCTAAAGAAATTTCATTAACTAACTTATTAGACGTTTCATGATCCACATGCAACAAGAAGTGCCCATAAGTACCTGCACAACTACAACCACCACGGGTTTGAATACCAAACTTGTCATTCAGCAATTTTACGCCTAGGTTAAAATGCAAATCATCAATATAAAAAGAAATAACACCCAATCGGTCTTGATGTGGCGCTGCTAGAATATTTATATTTTCTACAGTACCAAGTTCAGTAAAAATATAGTCCAATAGTTCATGTTCACGCTCTAACATATTAGAAACCCCCATTTGTTCTTTCAACTTAATGGACAACGCGGTTTTTATCGCCTGTAAAAAACCAGGTGTACCACCATCTTCTCTGTCTTCAATATCATCGATATACTTGTGCTCTCCCCATGGGTTGGTCCAACTTACTGTTCCTCCACCGGGGCAATCCGGGACCATGTTTTTATAGAGTTTCTTATTAAAAATCAATACTCCTGATGTTCCTGGTCCTCCAAGAAACTTATGCGGTGAAAAGAATATGGCATCAAATGATGCGTCTTCATCTTCTGGGTGCATATCAATTTCAACATAAGGCGCTGCGCAAGCATAATCAACAAAACAAACCCCATCATAAGCGTGCATTAACTTTGCAATATCATGACAAGGAATTTGAATTCCTGTAACATTTGATCCTCCGGTAATTGAGGCTATTTTAAGCGTACAATCTTTATGCTTTTCTAATAAAACCTTAAGGTTATCTATACAAAACAATCCATCTTCTCCTGGGGGCACCACCTCAACAATTGCCATAGTTTCTAACCAAGACGTCTGATTAGAATGATGTTCCATATGAGTAATAAATACCACTGGACGTATCTCCTTTGGTATCTTAGTATATTGTTGTAAGTTCTCAGGCACCTTTAAACCAAGAATACGTTGAAACTTATTTACAACACTGGTCATTCCACTCCCAGAAACAATTAAAATATCATCTTCATTCCCATTTACATGAGCCTTAATGATATGCTTGGCTTCGTGATACGCCATGGTCATAGCGGTTCCAGATTCCGTAGTTTCAGTATGTGTATTAGCTACATAGGGCCCAAATTCATGAAGAAGTTTTTCTTCAATCGGGCGATATAATCGTCCCGAAGCGGTCCAATCTGTATATACAATTTTCTGAGTACCATAAGGCGATTCAAATTCTAAATCAATACCTACAATATTATCTCTAAAGGGTTTAAAATACGCTTCTAGAGCAGATGTTTTTTGAGTATTCAATTTTGTTGTAATCATAAGCTATTAATTGCGGTACAAAATTACTAAATATTAGCGATAGTTTTTATTTCGTCCATAATTTTTGAAGCCAAATTATCTGCTTCGGTTTGAGACTTGGCTTCGGTATATATTCTAATGATTGGTTCCGTATTACTTTTTCGCAAATGAACCCAATTATCGGGGAAATCGATCTTCACACCATCAACCGTAGTAATCTGTTCATTGGCGTAGCGTAATTCCATTGCTTCTAAAATAGCATCCACATCCAAACTTGGTGTTAGCTGTATTTTATTTTTACTCATAAAATACGATGGATAGCTATCCCGTAATGTACTCACCGCAATCTTTTTATCTGCCAGCATACTTAAAAATAGTGCCACTCCAACTAAGGAATCTCTACCGTAATGAGATTCCGGATAAATAATTCCGCCATTACCTTCACCTCCAATAATAGCGTTGTTTTTTTTCATGAGCTCAACAACATTCACTTCTCCAACCGCACTTGCTTCATAGGTTTGGTCATATTTTTCCGAAACATCTCTCAACGCTCTTGTAGAGCTCATATTACTCACTGTATTCCCTGGTGTATTACTCAATACATAATCTGCACAAGCCACCAATGTATATTCCTCGCCAAACATTTCTCCGTCTTCGCTTATAAAAGCCAAGCGATCAACATCTGGATCGACCACTATTCCAAAATCAGCACGCTCTTTAACCACCAAATTCGAAATATCTGTTAAATGCTCTTTTAAAGGCTCCGGGTTATGAGGAAAATGTCCGGTAGGCTCACAGTATAACTTTACAGCATGTACTCCCAGTCGCTCTAACAATAAAGGAATAGCAATCCCTCCTGTTGAGTTCACCCCATCAACAACCACTTTAAACTTCGCTTTTGCAATGGCTTCTTTATTTACCAATGGCAAATCTAAAACGGCATCGATATGCAGATCTATATAGGCATCGTTTTTTGTGATTTTCCCTAAACTATCGACATCACTAAAAGTCATCAAATCTGCTTCAGCAATATTTAAAATCTGTTCCCCATTTGCAGCATTTAAAAACTCCCCCTTATGATTTAATAATTTAAGGGCATTCCATTGTTTCGGATTATGACTCGCCGTTAAAATAATACCACCATCAGCATGTTCCATAGGCACCGCAATTTCAACAGTTGGAGTTGTTGATAAACCAAGATCAACAACGTGAATTCCCAGTCCAACTAAAGTATTCATGACTAAATTTTGAATCATTTCTCCTGAGATTCTTGCATCCCGACCCACCACAATTCTATAGTTCTCCTTTTGACGTTGTTGTTTGATCCAAACACCATAGGCAGCGGCAAATTTTACAGCATCAATTGGTGTTAAATTTTCACCAACCTGTCCTCCTATTGTCCCTCTAATTCCTGAAATTGATTTTATAAGTGTCATGTATTATTTTAATTTTCAACAAATATAATATATCAGGTGCTAATCAATTGATTTTTTAATATCATATTGTGAAATAATAATTTAAGTTTAAGCCCCCAATGTTATACTAAGGATAAACTTTTCATTGAAATAAAACTTTATCATAAAGCCGTAATAGCTTTAGTATACTTCATTCTGAATTTGTAAATTGTCACTATGAATTTCTTAGCTCATATTTATCTCTCTGGAGATAACAAAAATGTAACTATTGGCAATTTTATGGCTGATGGTATCCGTGGTAAGGATTATAAAAAATACCCAAGAGAGATCCAGATTGGGATTCTATTGCACCGCGAAATAGACACTTTTACAGATGCTCACCCCATTGTTCGAAAAAGCACTAAACGATTACACAAAAATTACAGCCATTATTCTGGAGTTATTGTAGACATCTTATACGATCATTTTTTAGCAAAAAATTGGATTAGGTATAGTGATATCCCATTGGCTAAATATGTGGATGACTTTTATAATACCTTGGAAAACAACTTCGATGTACTACAACTGCGCGTTCAAAGAATGATGCCCTATATGATTGCCAATAATTGGTTGTTAAGTTATGCATCCATTGATGGCATCTCAAAAGTATTGGATGGTATGAATCGGCGAACCAATAACCAATCCAAAATGAATTTAGCAGTAAACGAGTTAGAAGAATATTACTCCGAATTTGAACATGAGTTCACTATTTTTTTCGTAGAACTTATAAAGTTCTCAAAAGAAAGGTTAAAAATATTATCTTCACAGTCACTAACTAATTAATTAAATGAAAAACTCATATCTACTTGCCTTACTATTTGTAAGCATCATTTCTTGTAAAAAATCAGAGCAAACATCCTTAGTTGACACTTCCAAAAGAGGTCTAATTGTAGAACAAGCTATGGTGGTCTCGGCTCGAGAAGAAGCTTCAAAAATAGGCACAGCAATCTTAAAAAAAGGAGGTAATGCTTTTGACGCTATGGTAGCTACAGAATTGGCTTTAGCGGTTGCCTATCCTTATGCTGGAAATATTGGTGGAGGTGGATTTATGGTCTATCGTAAAGAAAATGGTGAAATTGGCGCTTTAGATTATCGTGAAAAAGCACCATTGGCAGCGTCAAAAGACATGTATCTTGATGAAGATGAAAATATCATCCCTGGAAAAAGTACCCTTGGTGCTATGGCCGTTGGCATTCCAGGAACTGTAGCTGGGGTTTTTGCTGTGCATGAAAAATTTGGAACACTTCCTATAGAAACTATTTTATCACCCGTTATAGCACTTGCTAAAAGAGGTGTTATAGTCACAAAAAAACAAGAAGATCGGCTACAAAAATACCAAGAATCCTTTTTAAAAGCAAATCAGGATTCCATTGTATTCAATGCCAATTGGAAAACAAACGACACGATTAAATATCCTGAGCTAGCCAACACTTTAACACGAATCATGACACATGGGCGTGATGAATTTTATAAAGGGGAAACCGCAAAACGATTGGTTAAATTTATGCAAGCCAATGGTGGTATCATGACTGAGGAAGATCTAGCTAAATACGAAGCTAAATGGCGTACACCGGTAACTTTTGAATATGATGACTTAAAAGTTATCTCTATGGCACCACCATCTAGTGGTGGGGTGTGTTTAGCACAAATAATGAAAATGATAGAACCTTATGATTTAGCCAACTATGGTCCGAATTCAATAAAATCAATTCAAGTCATTACTGAAGCTGAACGCCGTGCCTATGCCGATAGAAGTTTTTATTTAGGAGATCCTGATTTTGTATCTATCCCTGGGGAAACGCTTATTAGTGATAACTACCTAATAGATAGAATGTCCTCGTTTTCATTCGAAAAAGCAACGCTTTCCAGTGAGGTATCACACGGAAGTGTACAAGTAGTAGAAAGTAATGAAACCACACATTACTCCATTATCGATCAATTTGGCAATGCAATATCTGCGACCACTACATTAAATGGAGGTTATGGATCTAAACTATACTGTGCCGATTTAGGTTTCTTTTTAAACAATGAAATGGACGACTTTAGCAGTAAACCAGGTGTTCCCAACATGTTTGGACTCATTGGTGCTGAAGCTAATAGTATTGCACCTGAAAAACGAATGCTAAGCTCTATGACACCAACGATCGTTGAAAAAGACGGCAAACTTTTAATGAGTGTGGGTACTCCAGGAGGCTCCACAATCATTACATCGGTATTACAAACCATATTAAACGTTCACGAATATAATATGACCATGCAAGAAGCCGTTAATGCACCAAGGTTCCATCACCAATGGTTACCTGATGTCGTTCTTTTTGAACCTAATTCATTCTCAAAAGAAACTATTCTCGGATTGCAAAATTTAGGATACTCAACTAATGAAGATCGTGCGCCAGTGATAGGCAAAGTAGATGGGATATTAGTCCTAAAAAACGGGAAACTAGAAGGCGGAGCAGACCGAAGAGGCGATGACACTGCTATTGGGTTTTAAGATTTAATAAAAAAATATAAAATGAATTGACAAAACTAAATAATGAAGCCTAAGAAATTTAAAAAAATAGCGAAGATTATAACAGGAGTGATTGTCTTTTTCACCCTTCCGAGCTTGTTGTTTTTTGGGTATTTATATTTTAGATACAATGAAGACTTGCCACAAGGTGTTCAAGGAGTTGAAGCTGATGCTCTAGCAAACAAAATGCTGGAATCTTTAAATTATGAAGCCTACAAACAAACCACAGATATTGAGTGGACTTTTAAAAACAGACACCATTATATTTGGGATAAAGAAAACAATATTTGTAGTGTACATTGGAAGGATTACAAGGTCGTTTTACACCTCAATTATCCTGGCCGAAGTAAAGCCTACATACATAGTTTTGATGTACTTGATAAACAACGTGATGAACTCGTAGCTGAGGCTCTGAAATACTTTAATAATGATTCCTTCTGGCTCGTTGCGCCTTATAAAGTATTTGATCCAGGAGCCGAGCGTCGTACAGTTATATTAGACAATGGAAATAAAGCCCTATTAGTGACCTATACTTCTGGTGGCAGTACTCCAGGAGATTCCTATTTATGGCAATTCGATCCTTCAGGCAAACCCATGAGTTTTAAGATGTGGACATCTATCCTACCAATTGATGGCCTAGAAGCTTCTTGGAGTGATTGGACCACCACCGTAACAGGAGCCCAACTGCCAACTTTCCACAAACTTCTTTTCTTGGGTTTGGAAATTAAAAACATTAAAGGGACGCGCTAATTTATTATCTAGAATTAATAATATAAAAAGACTTCAATATTGAAATTAATACAACTTACTTTACTCCTTTTTTTATTTGCTTTTAGTGCAGCTGCGCAGGACCAATCCTTTTATCAAACACTGGATACCATCCAGAAACTGCGTGAGTTGGCGAGTGATTCTAATTTAGAGTTTAAAGAACGACTTGTTCATGCCAAATATGCCAGTGAATTATCTCATGAAACTGGGGTGGACACAACTATTCTTTTGAGTGATAGAAAGGTTGGGTTTATTTATCTCAATATGTCAGATGCAGATCAAATTTTCAAATGGAGTCATAGAAACCTTAAACTTGCAAAAAAACTAAATGACTCCTTGGTTTTATCATACATTAACCATCATCTCGGTTGGTATTACAGTGTATTTCAATCATCAGAGAAACAACAAGACAGTGCGTTTTATTACCTTTTAAAGGCCGCCCATCTATCACGAAATTTAAAAGACAAATATCAAGAAGCGAACGTGTTAATTAATATTGCAGCGTTATATGATAATAATCAAAACCTTATCGGTGCTGAGAAAAGCATAATTCGTACAATTAACTTATTACAATCATTGCCGGACTCTGAAGACAAATTTCACAGTCTCGTTTTTGCTTATAATAATATGGCCCTAAATTTATCAAAACTTAAAAAGTATGATAATGCGATGGAATATTATAATAGAGCAATGTTATTAAGTGACAGAATATCAACCAGTTATTATAGTATCAACACAAATTATGAAACCTATTGGTCTATTAAAATTAATATAGCCGAGCTTCATTTAAAACAACATGACTTTAAAAAATCCATTGCCATTTACCATGAACTCCTAAAAGATAAAAGTATATTTAAGAAAGACCCTATCACATATGCGGCCATATTAAATAATTTAGCACATACCCGATTTCTAGCAAAAGATTCAAATCATCAAGAAATATTAGACTTATTCAACCGCGCCTATAGAATAAGTGATAGTCTGAATTATTCTTATGAAATTGCGGCAATAGGTAATGACCTGTCTGAATTTTATTTGTTTATGGGTAAAAAAGACTCTGCACTTCATTATTTAAAACGCTCTTTAAAAGTTGCTAAGCAGGCTAAAGATTACACCGAAGTCTTACGTACTTTAAAACTACTGTCCAAAGCAAATGAGGGAAATGCTGGTAAAGATTATTTATATGAATATATCACCCTTAGTGATAGTATCCTGTCTGAAGAGCGCAATATGAGGAATAAATTTGCAAGAATCCAATTTGAAACCGATGAGATTTCTGCCAAAAATGAAGTGTTAACCAAGGATAGAAATCTGTTATTTACAACGATTATTGCCTTGTTAATATCCCTAATACTCTTGTATTTCTACTTTGCACAACGAAGTAAAAACAAAGCTTTATTATTTAATAGTGAACAGCAAAAAGCCAATGAAAATATTTATGCACTCATGCTGGATCAACAATCTAAATTAGAACGCAGTCGTATTGAAGAACGGTTCCGAATCTCAGAAAATTTGCATGATGGTGTATTAGGATCCCTTTTTGGGATCAGGACTAGTTTTGGAAATTTAGGGACTCAAATTTCTGGCGATGCCAATACCTTAAAAAAATACCAAGATTATATCAATCATATGCAGGCTGTAGAAAAAGAAATTCGTGAGGTAACTCATAATTTAAAAGATGACATCCTTGCCTCTAAAACAAATTTTGAAACCATTATAGACTATTATGTCAAGGAGTTGAGCGAATTGCATGCACTTGAATATAGACTTCAATCTGATGAAAATATTCCCTGGGATACTATTGATGACGGATTAAAAGTGAATCTTTATCGTGTAGTTCAAGAATCAATACTGAATATCATTAAACATGCCGAAGCAGATAACATAGAAATTAGTTTTGCCTTGCAGGAAAACGGCTTATCCTTAAGCATTAAAGATGATGGTATTGGATTCGATGTCAAAAAACAACATCAAGGCATTGGATTAAAAAATCTCAAATCAAGAGCAAAAAAATTAAATGGGAAATTAAGTATTAGTTCCAGCCCTGACCTTGGGACCAACATCACGGTAAAGATGCCTATTAAACAAATTAAAAGAGACCAATAGTTCTGAAAACTATTTCTTCGCCCCACTAAACTGCTGATTTTTAGACTTAAACAAGACATTGAAGGTGGTTAGACTTCCATAAACCCTCGTAATATATTGCTGTAAGTCTACCTTTTCTTGTTCTTCTAGATTACTGGAATTTATTTTTTGTTCCATCACACGAATACGATCTCTTACCATCACAATCTTATGAAAAAAGGTATCCAAAGGAATTTCTTTGTCCTGCAAATTAGCATCGTTGGGTTTTAAAATCAATGTGCCTCCCTTCCACTTATCAGCAATAGGAACAATTTCACTAGCATCACTCCATTTTTTCAAAATATCAACCAAACTGGTCTCTACATCAAAAAAGCTTACCGTATCTACTTCACTTTCGGCTTGCTCTATGACTTCAAAATCAGAATCCAAATCGATTGTTTCCAAACCATTTTCAATAAAAGTAACCCAATAGTGTTTTGAGCTAACATTGGTTACTACGCCTTTACCATGTTCTGAATGATTAATTCTTGATCCTATTCCTAATAATTTCATTTGATTTATAATTTAAAACTCCGGAGGAAACAGAAATATGTTTCTTTATATGTTGATAACAATAATACTAAATCCAAAGCAATTCGGCTTCAAAAAGACAAGTAAAAAATGTAACTTTGCGACTTTGCCATGCTATGACCAAATTTGAAGAACATATTGAAGTTCAAGGTGCCAGAGTGCACAATCTAAAAAATATTGATGTTACTATTCCCAGAGAGAAACTTGTGGTTATTACAGGGCTTTCAGGATCTGGAAAATCGTCTTTAGCCTTTGACACTATTTATGCTGAAGGCCAGCGTCGTTATATTGAAACTTTTTCGGCCTATGCCCGACAGTTCCTAGGTGGTCTTGAACGTCCGGATGTTGATAAAATAGACGGCTTGTCTCCTGTTATTGCCATAGAGCAAAAAACTACCAGTAAATCTCCGCGATCAACAGTAGGAACCATTACTGAAATTTATGATTTCTTACGATTACTATTCGCCAGAGCCAGTGATGCCTATAGCTTTAATACCGGTGAAAAAATGGTGAGTTATAATGATGAGCAAATAAAAGCACTTATTATTAAAAGCTTTGAAGGCAAACGGATTAATATTTTATCCCCTGTAATTCGGTCTAGAAAAGGACACTATCGCGAATTATTTGAGCAAATTGCAAAACAAGGCTTCGTTAAGGTAAGAACGGATGGTGAAATCAAAGATCTTGTTAAAGGCATGAAACTCGATCGTTATAAAAACCATGATATCGAGATTGTTATTGATCGCCTTAAGATAGATGTGGACGCTGATAATGATAAACGACTCACAGAGAGTATCAAAACGGCCATGTATCATGGTGACAATGTCTTGATGGTCATTGATCATGACACTAATGAAGTGCGCTATTTTAGTCGGAATTTAATGTGTCCTTCCTCTGGTATTTCATATCCTAATCCAGAACCTAATAACTTTTCATTCAATTCTCCAAAAGGCGCTTGTACTAAGTGTAACGGTATTGGGAACTTATATGAGGTGAATCCTCATAAAATAATTCCTGACGATTCCTTATCCATAAAAAATGGAGGATTAGCCCCTCAAGGGCAACAAAAAAATACTTGGATTTTCAAACAATTGGAACTTATCGCACAGCGATTTAATTTCAATTTAAATGACCCTATAAAATCCATTCCAAAAGAAGCTCTAGAAATGATTCTTTATGGCGGTAACGATAAATTTACTGTTGATAGTAAATCACTCGGTATAGCACGTCATTATAATATTGATTTTGAAGGGATTGCTAATTTTATTGAAAGTCAGCATAAAAATGCAGAATCCACTTCCATTAAGCGTTGGGCTAAGGAATATATGGATAAAGTGTGCTGTTCCAAATGTGGAGGATCACGCCTGAAAAAAGAATCCTTGTATTTCAAAATAAACACAAAAAACATTTCTGAATTAGCTCAATTAGACATTATCGATCTCTTCGACTGGTTTGATAATTTGGAACCGCGTTTAACAGAAAAGCAGCGCGCTATTGCTTCAGAAATAATTAAAGAAATAAAGACTAGATTACAATTTTTACTTGATGTTGGACTTACTTACCTAACTCTGGATAGAAGTTCTAAATCCTTATCTGGTGGTGAAGCTCAACGTATTCGGCTTGCTACACAAATAGGATCGCAACTTGTAGGTGTGCTCTATATTTTAGATGAGCCTAGTATTGGATTACACCAGCGCGATAATGAAAAACTTATTAATTCATTAGTGTCACTTAGAGATATAGGCAATTCAGTTATTGTAGTTGAACACGATAAGGATATGATTGAACGTGCCGACCACGTGATAGACATTGGACCTAAAGCGGGGAAACACGGGGGCGAAATAATTAGTGAAGGCACCCCTGAAGAATTAAAATCACATCATACCTTAACAGCGGATTATTTAAACGGTACCAAGACAATTGAAGTCCCAAAAGAACGCCGGATTGGCAATGGAAAAAAAATTGTTCTTAAAGGTTGTACCGGAAATAACTTGAAAAATGTTTCAGTCAGCTTTCCACTTGGGAAGATGATAGGAGTAACTGGAGTTTCAGGCAGTGGAAAATCTACACTTATTAATGAAACCCTATACCCTATTCTAAACAACTATTATTTCAACGGTGTTAAAATACCGATGCCATATAAAAAAATAGAAGGCCTTAAACACAGTGACAAGGTTATTGATATTAACCAGTCCCCTATTGGGCGAACTCCTAGAAGTAACCCTGCTACTTATACTGGTGTTTTTAGTGAAATAAGAAGTCTGTTCTCTAAAATCCCAGAAGCGATGATTAGAGGTTATAAACCGGGACGTTTTAGCTTTAATGTTGCCGGTGGCCGCTGTGAAACATGTAAAGGTGGTGGCCTACGGGTTATTGAAATGAATTTTCTGCCAGATGTTTATGTAGAATGCGAAACCTGTCAAGGGAAACGTTTTAACCGAGAAACTTTGGAAATTCGATATAAAGGAAAATCAATAAGTGATGTTTTAAACATGACAATAAACGAGTCCGTTCCATTTTTCGAACATATTCCAAAAATATACCGAAAACTTAAAACCATACAAGATGTTGGCCTAGGATATATATCTCTGGGTCAGCAAAGTACAACGCTTTCTGGTGGAGAAGCTCAACGCATCAAACTCGCGACAGAATTATCTAAAAAAGATACAGGGAATACATTTTATATTCTTGACGAACCCACGACAGGATTACATTTTGAAGATATTAGAGTCCTTATGATTGTGCTTAATAAACTAGTAAACAAGGGCAATACCGTATTAATTATTGAACATAATTTGGATGTCATTAAAATGGTAGATCATATTATTGATATTGGCTATGAAGGTGGTAAAGGTGGTGGAGAAATTATTGTTGAAGGGACTCCTGAGGAAGTTGCTAAACATAAAAAAAGCTACACCGCACAATTTCTTAAAAAAGAATTAAATTAGCATTTTAGAAAAAGTAAACATATGAGAACACAGCACCATAAAGGATGGAATGAAATAAAAACCAATGATTCCTGGGCCCTTTTTAAAATAATGGGAGAATTTGTCAATGGTTTTGAAAAAATGAGTCGGATTGGACCCTGTGTCTCTATTTTCGGATCTGCAAGAACAAAACCAGATAATAAATATTACAAATTAGCAGAAAGCATCGCCAAGCGCATTGTAGAAGCTGGTTATGGAGTTATAACTGGTGGTGGGCCAGGAATTATGGAAGCGGGTAATAAAGGAGCTCACTTAGCAGGAGGTACATCAGTTGGATTAAATATTGACCTCCCTTTTGAACAGCACGACAATCCATATATCGACTTAGATAAAAATATGGATTTTGATTACTTTTTTGTTCGAAAAGTAATGTTTGTAAAATACTCACAAGGATTTGTGGTGATGCCTGGTGGCTTTGGTACTTTAGATGAGCTATTTGAAGCGATTACTCTTATTCAAACTAAAAAAATTGAACGATTCCCTATTATCATGGTTGGTACTGAATTTTGGAGTGGCATGTTTGATTGGGTTAAATCAACCTTATTGGAAAAATTTGAAAATGTGAGCGCAACCGATTTAGATTTAATCCATCTAGTAGATACAGAAGATGAAGTTATACATATTCTGGATTCATTCTATAAAGAATATGAATTAAGTCCGAATTTCTAGTAATAAACCTTATTTTTTGTAAAATAAACAACATACAATTGTATTAATTGGAAAAGAAAACGCTATATATAGTTGCCCTATTTTTAACCTGTTTTAGTGCTAACTCACAAAACAAACTCGAGATTAACGCTGCGTTTAAAGTCAACACAAAGCAAATTCTTATCAATCAATATATAGAGTATACTAACAACTCAAAGGATACTCTAAATACAATTTATCTTAACGATTGGAGCAATAGTTACGCCACTAAGTCAACCCCTTTAGCACAACGTTTTTCGGAGGAGTACAGTACAAAATTTCATTTTGCTAAAAATGAGGAACGTGGTTTTACATCGATAACATCTATTCGGGACAATAATAAAAATAATATATCTTTTATAAGACTAGACCAACACCCAGATGTTATTGAAGTTTCTCTAAATACACCTGTATATCCAGGAGAAAAATATAAACTAACATTAAACTATACAGTACAACTACCAAGTAATAAATTTACACGTTACGGTGTTACATCACTCCAAGACTTTAATTTAAAATACTGGTATATCACACCAGCCGTATACACTAAAAGTTGGCAGTATTACAGCAATAAAAATTTAGACGATTTATATATTCCCAAATCAGATATCACCTTACAAATTGAGTTTCCCAAGAATTATGTATTATCTACCGAGTTAGATTTTATAAATACTAGGCAGAATTCCAATTCACAAACTTCTATTTACTCAGGGATTGATCGCATAGACACTAGACTATTTCTACAAAAACTTCCTGTTTACAAAACGGAGCAAACGAAAAACTTTTCTATTATTTCAAATATTACAGAGAAAGGTCTTGAGCCATCAAAAAAAGCGATTATTACAGATAAAATTACTGAATTTATCACAAAATATTTAGGAAAATATCCTCATAAAAAAATATTGGTTACTGAAATTGATGCAAAAAAAGACCCGATATATGGATTAAGCCAACTTCCAGAATTTATCAGACCCTTTCCTAAAAATTTTCAGTATGAGTTAAAACTATTGAAAAATACACTTGGAAATTTTCTAGATAACACCTTACTCATCAATCCAAGAAAGGAACAATGGTTGAGAGATGGCATTCAAATTTACTATTTGATAAAATATATTGAAGAGTACTACCCAGAAATGAAACTCTTAGGAGCTTTAGCCGATATTTGGGGCGTAAGATCATTTCATGCAGCTGATTTAAAATTTAATGAGCAATATAGCCTCATTTATATGCACATGGCTAGAACCAACAGAGATCAGGCTTTAAATACTTCGAAAGACTCTCTATTAAGATTTAATAAAGACCTCGCCAACAAGTACAAAGCTGGAGTTGGATTCAAATATCTTGATGATTATATTAATTCTGACATTCTAGAAAACACTGTAAAGCAATTTTTGGAAAGCAATAGAGTTAAACCGACCTCAACACATCATTTTGAAACGCTTTTAAAGTCTAACACCCCTAAAAATATTGATTGGTTTTTTGAGGACTATGTGGGTACTAATAAAAAGATAGATTTTAAAATTAAAAGAATTTCAAAAACTAAAGACTCAATTCAATTAATTTTAAAAAACAAGCGACTCAACGACATGCCAGTAACGTTATTCGCTTTAAATAATGACAGCGTAATCTCAAAAACTTGGATTGACAAGGTTCAAGGAAAAAAAACAATTACAATCCCTAGAAATAATGCCACAAAGCTCGTTTTAAATTACGACAAGACTATTCCAGAATATAACTTAAGAGATAATTGGAAATCGTTAAAAGGATTCTTTTCTAACAACAAACCATTACAATTTCGATTATTTAAAGATATAGAAGACCCCAACTATAATCAAATATTTTTGATGCCTCTTTTAGAATTTAAAAATATTTACGACGGTCTTACAATTGGAAGTAAATTTTATAATAAAACCGTTTTACGAAAAGGCTTCAATTATAAAATCACCCCAAATTATGGCACAAAATCTAAATCGTTTACCTTTTCGGGAACCGTTTCATACATTCAAAACATTGAAAATAAAGATCTTTTCAAAATAACCTATGGTTTAACTGGGAAATATTCATCGTATGCACCCGATCTATTCGCGAAAGTGATTACACCATTCCTAACCTTTAGTTTTAGAGATCATACCGATTATAGATCCAATAAATTTCAGGCCATAAATTTTAGATATCTAGATATTAATAAAGATCCAGATATTGAAAATATTTCTGATAATACTGAACCTAATTATGGTGTTTTTAATGCCAGATATATAAATACAAATCCTGGCTTAATCGACTATTATAAGTGGTTTGCAGATTTTCAACTATCAAAAAACTTTGGTAAATTATCGTTTAATTACGAATACAGAAAATTATTTGAAAGTAATAGACAATTAAATATTCGCTTTTTTGTAGGCGCATTTTTATACAATAATAATGATAGAAATTCCAATTACTTCAACTTTGCACTAGACCGACCAACCGACTATTTATTTGATTATAATTATTTGGGGCGCTCTGAAGCTACAGGAATTTATAGTCAGCAAATAATTATTGGAGAAGGCGGATTTAAATCTAAATTGGAAACGCCCTTTGCAAATCAATGGATGTCTACGGTAAATTTAAGTACTACACTTTGGAAATACATTCAGGCATATGGGGACATGGGACTTGTAAAAAACACTTATCAGAATGTCAAGTTTGTTTATGACTCTGGAATTAGAATAAACCTTGTCACTGATTATTTTGAAGTATATTTTCCATTGTATTCAAATTTAGGCTGGGAAGTAGGCCAACCGCACTATGATCAAAAGATCAGATTTCTGTTCACAGTAGACCCACAATCTTTATTAGGGTTATTCAGAAGAAAATGGTATTAATTCCTGTTTTATTATTTTCAATTATTCATAATGAAAAGTGAATATTTCGACTTTCAATGTGTTTTTCTTTGATAAATGAAGTATTTTTTATCATATATTCATTTTATTAACAAGTTTTCGCATTGCAAAATCCATTAAAATTAGCTAAATTTGCAGTATCCTAATCCCTATCAAATGCAAGCAAACCCAGATATAACCAAAGATATGTCTTATAGTGATTTCAAAAATGAAATCATAAATGATTACACCATAGCTTTAACCAGTAGAGAATGTAGTTTACTGGGACGGCGTGAGGTGTTAACAGGAAAGGCTAAGTTTGGTATTTTTGGAGATGGTAAAGAAATACCTCAACTCGCTTGGGCAAAAGCATTTAGAAATGGTGATTTCAGATCGGGGTATTATCGCGATCAAACTTTTATGATGGCCATTGGTGAATTAAGTATTGAACAATTTTTCGCAGGTCTTTATGCACATACAGAAATAGAAGCCGACCCAATGAGTGCAGGACGACAAATGGGCGGACACTTTGGTACGCATAGTTTAGACGAAAACTATAATTGGAAAGACTTAACAGCACAAAAAAACTCAAGTGCCGACATCTCCCCTACTGCTGCTCAAATGCCTAGATTATTAGGTTTAGCACAAGCTTCGAAAATATATAGAAATGTAAAAGGCATTGATACTACCAAGTTTTCTGTAAAAGGTAATGAAGTCGCTTGGGGTACAATTGGAAATGCCAGTACTACTGAAGGTGTCTTTTTTGAAACTATAAACGCAGCTGGAGTTTTACAAGTACCGATGGTAATTAGTATCTGGGATGATGAATACGGCATTTCTGTACATGCTAAGCATCAAACTACTAAGGAAAACATATCAGAAATTCTAAAAGGTTTTCAACGTGATGAACATGGAAATGGCTATGAAATTTTAAGAGTCAAAGGTTGGGATTACCCATCATTAATTAACGTATATGAAGAAGCCTCTAAAATAGCCAGAGAAGAGCATGTCCCTGTCATGATTCATGTCCAGGAATTAACTCAACCTCAAGGCCATTCTACATCAGGATCTCATGAGCGCTATAAAAATACAGAACGACTAGCTTGGGAATCTGAATTTGATTGCCTTGGCAAGATGAAACACTGGATGATTTCCAATGGTATTGCTACTGAAGAAGAACTAATTCAACTAAATAAAAGTATAAAAAAGAAAGTTAGAGAAGGAAAGAAAATAGCATGGAACGCGTTTATATCACCTATTTTAAAAGATAGAGATACTCTAACTAACCTTTTACAAAACGTTGCACAAACAAGTCCAAACAAAGCTTTTATCACAAAACTAGTCGCTGAATTAAGCACTATTGAAGAACCGATAAGAAAAGATTTGCTCGTTGCAGCACGTAAAACATTACGTTATATCACTTTTGAGGCATCTACAGAAAAGGAACATTTGAAATCCTGGATAAACTCTTATTTTGAAATTAACCAACCTAAATACAGTTCGCACTTAAATAGTGTCTCTAGTTTAAATGCTATCGGAATTCAAGAAATATTACCGACCTATAATGACCATCCTGAAGAAGTAGATGGACGTATGATTATTCGTGATAATTTTGATGCTATATTTTCTAAATATCCTGAAACTTTAGTTTTTGGGGAGGATGCTGGTAATATTGGTGATGTCAACCAAGGATTAGAAGGCTTACAAATTAAATATGGTGAATTAAGGGTTGCCGATGTCGGTATTCGTGAAGCAACAATTGTTGGACAGGGTATTGGAATGGCTATGCGTGGATTACGTCCAATTGCGGAAATACAATATCTTGACTATTTAATGTATGCACTTCAAATTGTTAGTGACGATCTTGCTACACTTCATTATAGAACAAAAGGTAAACAAAAAGCTCCGCTAATTATTAGAACGCGAGGCCATAGATTAGAAGGCATTTGGCATTCAGGTTCACAGCTTGGCGGAATCTTAAATTTAGTAAGAGGTATTTATATATTAGTTCCCAGAAGTATGACAAAAGCTGCTGGCTTTTATAATACAATGCTTAAAAGCGATCAACCTTCCCTTATTATAGAATGCTTAAATGGATATCGAACTAAAGAAAAATTACCAAATAATATTGGTGAATTCAGAACACCTGTTGGCGTTGTTGAAACGGTAAAAGAAGGTAGTGATATCACTTTAGTTTCCTATGGTTCAACTTTACGAATGGTTGAGCAAACCGCTAAGGAATTACTTGAAGTTGGTATTGATGCCGAAGTGATAGACGTACAGTCATTACTTCCATTTGATTTAACTCATGATATTGCAAAAAGTGTTGAAAAAACAAATCGATTAATGATTATAGATGAAGATGTTCCTGGCGGCGCATCGGCATATATTTTAAACGAAATTATTAACGTTCAAAACGCATATCAATATTTGGACAGTCAACCAAAAACACTAACTGCTCAACAACATAGACCAGCTTATGGTACTGATGGTGATTATTTCTCAAAACCCTCTAATGAAGATATTTTTGAAGCTGTTTACAATGTCATGCATGAAGCAAATCCTGAAGATTATCCCAAATTAAGATAGTCTTTATATGATACAATTTAGAATCCCTCATAAATCAGAGGGATTTTTTTATGCGCAAGTTTTTTGAATACATCGCATCTAAACTTATAAAACAATCAAATGAAAAACTACACACTACTTATGTTTTGCCTGTTTCTTGCTGCATGTTCCACAGATGAGACAACATCGAGCACCCCAACTATTGAACTTTCGGATTATTTTTCAATTGACTTTGATAATCTATTAAATTATGAAAATCAAGCAATTCCTGCGTATATCAATAGAGAAAACACCCCTCTAAACAATCCAATTACAAATGAAGGAGCCACTTTAGGTAGAATTTTATTTTATGACAACAATTTATCTACCAACAATACAACTGCCTGTGCGAGCTGTCACATCCAAGAACACGCCTTTAGCGATATTGACAATGTGAGTCAAGGTGCTAACGGAACAACCGCCAGACATTCAATGCGACTTATAAATGCACGATTTGCAAACGAAGACAATTTTTTCTGGGATGAACGAGCAAGTTCTTTAGAAATACAAACCACAATGCCAATTCAGGATCATGCAGAAATGGGATTTAGTGGTGAAAATGGTGATCCAAATTTTGGTGATTTAATTACAAAACTTGAAGCAATAAACTATTATCCCGAATTATTTACAAATACATTTGGGGATAATACCATTACAGAAGTACGAATTCAAAATGCCTTAGCTCAGTTTGTACGCAGTATTCAATCTTTTGATAGTAAGTTTGATACAGGTAGAACATTAGTAAATAATAATGGTCAAGTATTTCCAAATTATACAGCTCAAGAAAATAATGGTAAAAATTTATTCTTACAGCCTCCAAACTTTAACAATCAAAGTGAAAGAATAAATGGCGGCTTAGGTTGTGCTGCTTGCCATAGTGCCCCAGAATTTGATATTGATCCAAATTCTAGAAACAATGGGATTATTGGGCTTGCCGGTGGCAACGGGATCGATCTCACTATTACAAGAGCGCCTTCATTAAGAGATTTGTTAAAGGCAAATGGAGTGGCCAATGGCCCATTCATGCATATAGGTGCTTCTAACAACTTTATGACTGTTCTCAATCATTATAATGATATTAATATAGCTGCAAATACCAATTTAGATCCTAGATTAAGACCTAATGGTATTGGTCAAAAACTAAACATGAGCCAGCAAGAAAAAGACGATGTTTTCGCATTTATTAAAACACTCACAGGTACCAATGTCTATACCGACGAAAAATGGAGTAACCCCTTTCTGGACTAGATAACAAAAAACATTGGCAACTCATATCACGATGGATGCTTTAATTTTTATATATTTAAACTCCTAACAGTTTAAATATGCTAACGAAGCAAGACAAAGAACAGTATCGAAGTATTATTTTTCGTCATCTTGATGGCTTAGCAACGGCAACCACAGCATATTCCTTGCATAAAAAGGGGGTTTTAAAATTCCTTATTGACAACAAAAAAGCGAGCTTAGAAGAACTTGTTAAGACTTTCAATGCAAATGAAGGCTATCTCAACGTTGCCTTACGGGTGCTATGTTCTCAAGGCTGGCTTATACAACATCTTGATAATGAAAATGATCGCATTGCTTTTGAAATAAACGATCAAAGTAAATCAGCATTTAACTTAGTTCATTTATACGAAGAAGGGGTTAATTTATTATCCTATTCGGTAAATTTTCCAGAGGAGCGTATTGGGTCTGATGCTTTTTTAGCATTAGAACGAATTTTCAAAAGCTACAAGGATCAATGTGAACTTGTGAATGCTCAAACAAACCCCGTTAACCTTCAAATACTCAAGCATATTGAAGGGCTTATTATTGCACCAATTATAGTACTTTTGGGAGTTAATGGTTTGTTCCATAAATATTTTATGGAAGCTTCCTTTAGAGCACAAGAATATCATAAAGATCCTGAAAGCTTTAAAAAAATACTCAACTTTTTCACCTATTTGGGATGGTTTAAATCTAATAATGACACTTATCAATTTACAGATAAAGGCTTATTTTTTGCAAAACGCGCAAGTGCTTATGGCGTAACTGTTTCTTACTTACCCACTTTTTTACATTTGGACGAACTCATTTTTGGTGACCCTTTGATATTAAAAACCCACTCTCTTGATGAGCCAGAAAAACATGTACATAGAGAAATGAATGTTTGGGGAAGTGGCGGGGCACATAGCACTTATTTTAAAGTCATTGATGCAATAATTATTGAACTTTTTAATAAGCCTATTGACGAACAACCTAGAGGTATTTTAGATATGGGCTGCGGTAACGGTGCATTTATACAACATATATTTGATGTTATAGAACATCAAACATTAAGAGGGAAATTATTAGAGGAGCACCCGCTACTATTGGTTGGAGCCGATTTTAACCGAGCTGCACTAAAAGTGACAAGAGCTAATTTAATTAAATCAGATATTTGGGCAAAGGTTATCTGGGGAGATATTGGTAGACCTGATTTATTAGCAAAAGATTTAAATGAAGATTATAATATAGATTTAAAAGATTTACTCAATGTGCGTACATTTTTAGACCATAACCGCATTTGGGAAACCCCAAAAGTGACTTCAACAAACATAAGCACTTCTTCAGGTGCATATACTTTTCAAGGGCAACGCCTTAGTAATAATCAAGTTGAAGACTCCTTAAAGGAGCACTTGCAAAAATGGAAGCCTTATGTTGAGAATTTTGGTTTATTAATTATTGAACTACATACCGTTACACCTAAACTCACCGCGTCTAATATAGGTGAAACTGCTGCAACTGCTTACGATGCTACTCATGGCTATTCAGATCAGTTTATCTTAGAAATAGACGTATTCAATCGAATTGCTAAGGCCTCAGGACTACAGCCGGATGAACGTTATTTTACAAAATTCCCTAATAATGAACTCGCCACAGTAAGTGTAAATCTTCTAATTGGATAACAAAATTTGTTTGGCATGAGTTGCACAGTGTTCAACGAAATAACTTGATATATAGCGCACTTTAGTATTGTTTTGTCTCAACAATTTAAAACAAAAACTCATGAAACTCAAAACAGGAATTCTAATATGTTGCTTAGTATTACTAAACTCGTGCGTTGTAAAATCTTTGCAACCATTTTACACCACTGAAGCCATTAGTCATCAAAAAGATTTAATAGGAAAATGGAACGACAACAAAAACTATGAATGGGAAGTCGTCTCGTTTAAGCAAGCATTTTTAGATGATAACAAAGATTTTTCTAAAATTTCTGTAGAAGATAAAGTCCTCTTTGAAAAATATAAAGAAGGTTACTTTGTTTCTTTAACCAAGAAAGACGAAACATCTGTTTTTTTGACTATGCCATTTAAAGTTGAAAACCAATTGTTCATGGATTTTATCCCTTTTGATTATGAGAACATCACTAATGATTTGACAAGTCAGCACCTATTAAACACCCATTCAGTTGCCAAAGTAGATTTTGAGGATAACAAAAACTTAAAACTCACATGGCTTGATGAAGACAGACTTATAGACCTCTTCAAAAAAGATCAACTTAAATTAAAACATGAAATAGTCGGCTTTGAGGAATCTTTTGTTTTGACAGCCTCTTCAGAAGAATTATATAAATTTCTAAAAAAATATATCAATTCAAATATCGAAGACAAATGGAAATCATCTGAAAAGTTTATCTTAACCAAAGTAAATGCTCAACCTTAATCCATACCTAAAAAAACTTAATAACCACAGTCCATTTATCTTTAATCTGGCACTGTGGTTTACTGCGTTTATTATTGTCCTATTCATTTTTTCAAAAGGACAAAAGCCTATAAAAGTAGATTATATTTATACTTTATGCTTTATTTTATCCGTTGCCATCCCTGTTATAATCAACCTCTACCTCTGCATTCCAACGCTTTTAAAAAAAGAAAAATACAAAAGTTTTATATTAGCATTTATTTTAAATTTATTAGTGTTCACACAACTACATTTGTGGTTTTTTGAACCACTAATTAATTCTTTTTTTCCAGATTATTTTTTCATTTCATATCACTCAAACACTAACCTGATCATAATTTTTAGCATCTTCCTAGTAGCAACAACACTTATTAAACTATCAGAAGACTGGTTCTACTTTAATAGAAATGAAAATCGCGATTTGAAATTGCGAAATGAACAAATACAATTACAATTATCAACTTTACGCTCTCAAATTAATCCACATTTTTTGTTCAATTCTCTCAATGTAATTTATGCTTTAACCGTCCAAAAAAAAGAAGGTATAAAAGATGCTATTATACAATTATCAGACATTTTACGTTATGTGATTTACGATTCAGACTCTGAAAAAGTTACACTAAAAGATGAAATTAAACTCTTAAAAAATTATATCGAGTTTCAAAAGCATAGAGTTCATGGTTTTAACAATATCAAAACGCATAATATTATTGAAAACGAATCCTTTAGCATTTATCCAATGCTATTACTTCCATTGATTGAAAACAGTTTCAAGCATGGTATTAAAGGCGATCTTACAAAAACTTTTATCAATATTTCAATGCTTCAAAAAGGAGATAATTTCAATTTCAAAATAGAAAATAATTGCGATGCTGAGAGTAATGCTGCCACTGATGAAGAGTCTGGTGTTGGACTTGAAAACATTAGAAAAAATCTTGAGATAGTATATCCAAATGCACATCAATTTACCATAAATAAAGACCATGATATATTTACTGTAGAACTAATTATTAACACCAATGACCATTAACTGTTTAATTATAGATGACGAACCTTCGTCACAAGCGGTTCTAAAAACCTTTATAAACGACATCCCTTTCTTAGAGGTTTTTGCCGTTTGCAATAATGCCATTGATGCCATTGATATTTTGAGCGAAAATCAAAATATCGATTTATTGTTTTTAGACATCAACATGCCAAAACTTTCAGGCTTAAATTTTTATAAATCTCTCAATAATCCACCAGAGGTGATATTTACTACTGCATATTCACAATTTGCGCTGGATGGCTTCGAAGTTAATGCCATCGATTATTTACTAAAACCATTTTCCTTTGAGCGCTTTTTGAAAGCCGTAAATAAACTTGTAGCAAAAAACAGTTCAAAAAATAATACTCAAGAGCACGATTTCTTAATTATAAAAGCCAATAAAGTATTACACAAATTGGCCCCTGACAGTATTTTGTATGTTGAAGCTTTTGGAGATTATGTGAGAATACATCAAGAAAATAACCTCATAATCACGAATAGTACTTTTACCAATATTTTGAAGCTGCTACCCTCACAATTTGTACGATGTCACAAATCATTTGCAATAAATTTAAAAAAAATGAATAGCTTAGCAGGAAATGTGATTACAATTGGTGACAAAACAGTCCCTATTGGTCAGAAATATAAAACGGACTTCTTAAACTCTTTAAACTAACTTATTATGTTGAAAAACAACCTCACAGATTTAGCTTTAGCCATATTACGAATTGGCTTTTCAGGACTATTATTAACACACGGTATTCCAAAAATTGAACGCCTTTTTGCTGAGACTATTGAGTTTCCAGATCCTCTCGGTGTTGGTGCAGCGACCTCTTTAACACTCGCTCTTATTGGGGAAGTGATTGCTCCTATTTTTATCATAATTGGTTTTAGAACAAAATTAGCAACCTTACCTGCAATTTCTGTTATGTGTGTTGCTGTTTTTATTGTTCATGCCAGTGACCCTTTTGGAACTAAAGAAAAAGCGCTGTTATTTTTAATAGGTTTCGTTGTCATCCTTTTGGCTGGACCTGGCAAATATTCTATTGATAAAAGATAAGAGTATTGATGTGTAAACATCCCATGCCTATAGTTCCTTTTGAATTAAAATAGGCCTTAAAACAAATATTTATGGCCCTCAATTTTTTTAAGTTGAGGGTTGTTTTTAAGTGTTTGTGAGTTCTCAAAACTAAAGCAAAAACAACATCGTAAACAACTTTATTAATTGTAATTTTAGCCTTGAAAGCTTTAAATCAATTTCGAGAAATCTGTGGCCCTTAAAAACATAAAAAGCAATTTTGCCTTATTATCTGTTCTAGTTTCTTGGGTCTTTCTACTCAGTTTAACTCGTTGTAAAAATGGAAATGAAAATATCTCGCCACTCACCAATAGTTGGGAAATAGCAGTACCCCATCAAGAGACCCCAAAAGGACTTTCTTCTATGAATGCCAAAGAATGTGGCGTTTGCCACAAGCAGCATTATGATGAATGGAAATTATCTACACACGCTCATGCCTGGACTGATATGCAATTTCAATCAGAATTAAAAAAGGAGTCGAGCCCATTTATGTGTATCAACTGTCATATCCCTTTACAGAATCAACAAGAATTCATTGTAGTAGGACTAATTGATGGAGATATTTATAAACCAGTTAAAAAGAAAAATCCAAAATTTAATAAAAGCCTACAACAGGAAGGTATAACCTGTGTGAGTTGTCATATGAGAAACAATGCCATTATTGGAACAACTGGGACGACTAACGCACCTCATAAAACCATAAAAGACTCCAAATTTCTATCGGAACAATTGTGTATTTCATGCCATAATGCTTCAGCCGTAATTACACCAACTCTAGCCTGTACTTTTGAAACTGGCGACGAATGGAAAGCTGGACCATATCCTGGAAAAAAGAATTGTATAAGCTGTCATATGGAATCCACAATGCGGGAGAATGCTCCAGGATTTGGAATCAAAAAAAGTCATTCACACTACTTTGCTGGATCTGGGATCCCAAAAATTGATTCGGTTCAAACAAAAATGCTAAATGGATTAGGTATCTATCCATCTATATTGAAATCTAGTTACTCCAAAAATGACAGTCTCTTTTTTACACTCAAAGTTAAAAATGAATTTGCAGGACATAAAGTTCCAACTGGAGATCCAGAACGCTTTTTTAAAATCTTATTTGAGCTTAAAAATAAAACAGGGGATCTCATTGCAATAAAAACAGAAAGAATTGGAGAACAATGGGAATGGTATCCAGAAGCAAAAAAAATATCAGATAATAACCTTTATCCTAATGAAGAACGGGTATTTAATTTTTCTCATCTACTGAAAGAGGAAGGACAACTCATCCTGACTGTAACAATAACTAAGCATAGGCTCAACCAAGCTGCTGCCAATTATAATAAACTAGAAGAAAACTATCCGCTTTTTATTAGCATTTTTAATAAAGCTTATATTTTTGACGTAAAATAAACAAGCTCTAACAAGAAATAAAATCATGCAAAACACAAACAAATCTCATTGGGAAACAGTGTATAAAAACAAAACTCCAGATGACGTGAGTTGGACTCAAGACACACCACAAACTTCTCTTGATTTTATTAATTCCTTTGGATTGAATAAATCGGCAAAGATCATTGATATTGGTGGCGGTGATAGCAAACTTGTTGACTGTTTACTTAATTTGGGCTATGAAAACATTACTGTTTTAGATATTTCAGCAAGAGCACTGGATAAAGCAAAAATACGCCTGGGAGCTCAAGCAAAAAAAGTTAATTGGGTAGTAAGTGACATTACAGCATTCAAACCAGAAACTACTTTTGATGTTTGGCATGATAGAGCAACCTTTCATTTTTTGACAAGCCCTGATCAAATTTCAACCTATATGGACATTGCAAGAAAAGCTGTGAAGGGCTATTTAAGTATTGGAACTTTTTCAGAAAATGGTCCCGAAAAATGTAGCGGACTAGACATAAAACAGTACAACGAAAATAGTATAAGTGCAACTTTTAAAAATGGCTTTAATAAAATACGTTGTATCACCAAAAATCATACAACCCCATTTAATACCGTACAGAATTTTGTGTTTTGCAGCTTTAAAAGACAAGAAAACTAGTCTAGATCGATAAAACCGAAATACAATCTAGGATAATATTCTCACCATTAACTCTTTAAGTAAGTCCCCCTGCGGAATAGCATTCGCACCAACACCTTTACTTTTTACATCAAACTCACGTAATATCCCTATGATTTGACTCACTTTTTTCATTGGAAAATTACGCGCTGCATTTGTATATTCACTAACAAAATATGGATTGATTCTCAGAGATGTGGCTATAGCTCTTGGCGTTTTATCATTCAAACCATGTAAATGTAGCAATTGGGCGAAAAAGTTAAATAACAAAGCCACGGTAACTACCATCGGATTATCCTTCGGGTTATCTGCAAAATAATTAATAATTTGATGTGTCTTAACTACATTCCTTTCACCTATAGCCTTTCGTAGTTCAAAATTATTATAATCTTTAGAAATTCCGATATTCGCTTCAATAAGCTCAGGTGTAATTTGACTTCCTTTAGGTATAATAAGCTGTAATTTTTCCAGCTCATTATTTATTTTACTTAAGTCCGTTCCCAAAAACTCCACGAGCATTTGTGCCGCTTTTGGAGAGATATTATATCCTTTTGGTGCCAATACACGTCGAATCCAATCTGATACTTGATTTTCATAAAGCTTCTTACTTTCATAAACCACACCAATCTTTTTCAGCGTTTTATACAAAGCTTTACGCTTATCAATCTTTTTATATTTATAGTTAACCACTAATACAGTTGAGGGTTGTGGGTTTTCAGCATAGGCCGCCAATTTTTCAATAGTCCTTGACAAATCTTGAGCTTCTTTTACAATTACAACTTGACGCTCGGCCATCATAGGATATCGCTTTGCATTGCCCACAATATCATCAATTGTCACATCGCGACCATAAAGCACCATTTGATTAAATCCCTTTTCTTCTTCGGCAAGTACATTTTTCTCAATATAGCTCGAAATTTTATCAATATAATAAGGCTCCTCACCCATTAAAAAATAAATGGGTTTTAAGTTTCCGTTCTTAATATCGATTACCAGTTGTTTAACTTCGTCCAAAATATAATAGCTCTTAAAAATTATTGTCCATCAAGTTGAATTCTGATATTTGAAAGTGACTATCGCGAATTTCCCGATAATATTTTCTATAGAAAATCACTTGAAGTGACATTATAATTCTAAATTTGTGTAGTGCAAAAATTAAATTTCCCTACATATTCGTTTCGATTCAAAAATAGCGAAAATAAACCTTTTATTTTTGATGACATCCGTAAAAAATTTGTGGTTTTACAACCTGAAGAATGGGTAAGGCAACATTGTGTCCAATTTTTAATTGAAGAAAAGAAATATCCGAAATCCTTAATTAATGTTGAAAAGGAATTAAAAGTCAACGGACTTAAAAAACGCTATGACATTGTGATTTTTAATTCAGACGGTAGTATCCATTTAATTGTGGAGTGCAAAGCAGCAAAAATTTCAATCAATCAAAATACTTTTGATCAAATAGCACGTTATAATTTAGCCTTAAATGCTAAATACTTAATGATTACCAATGGAATAAATCACTATTATTGTACTATGGATTTTGAAGACCAACGTTATCATTTTCTGAATGATATTCCCAGCTACAACTTATAAAAAGGCGATGTTATATAATTTTATCCACAAAAAAATAGTCATTTGGAGCTTACATCTAAACATTATAGCCATAAAAAAAAGCAGATGAAAATAGCTGTTGTTATATTAAATTGGAATGGAAAGGCACTACTTGAACAGTTTTTGCCTTCAGTAGTTAAATACTCACGAGAAGCAGATATTTATATTGCCGACAATGCTTCAACTGACGATTCTATAACTTTTATTTCATACACTTATCCACAAATTAAAATAATCCAGAATGCCGAGAATGGGGGTTATGCCAAAGGCTACAATGACGCTCTTCAACATGTAGATGCCGATGTTTATTGTTTATTAAACTCTGATGTAGCAGTAACCAAAAACTGGTTGTCTCCTATTATGGAAGCTTATAGAAATTATCCTGAAACGGCTATTATTCAACCTAAAATATTAGATTTTAAAAATCAGACATATTTCGAGTACGCAGGAGCAGCTGGTGGATTTATTGATAAATATGGATACCCATATTGTAGAGGTCGTATTTTTGATACCATTGAAGAAGATCATGGACAGTACAACGATATTGCAAAAATATTTTGGGCTTCCGGAGCCTGCTTATTTATCCGCAGCTCAGTTTTTAAAACGCTGAGGGGCTTTGATGAATTCTTTTTTGCGCATATGGAAGAAATTGATTTGTGCTGGCGGGCCAAAAATTTAAATTATCAAAATATTTATGTTGGAACCTCCACTGTGTACCATGTTGGAGGCGCCACATTAAATAATACCAGTCCTAAAAAAACGTATTTAAATTTTAGAAATAACCTATTCATCCTTGTAAAAAATGCACCTGGACATTTATTCACTTTAGTATTCACTAGGCTCGTTTTAGATGGTGTAGCAGGCCTGAAATTTGTTTTTAACTTCAAACCCAAACATACTTTAGCAATCCTAAGGGCACACTTTGCATTTTACAAGCATTTGAACGCATTACTGAATCAACGAAAAACACTACAACAGAAGTCAATATATTACTCAGAAAAAAGTATTGTTTGGTCTTATTTCGTCAAAAAAAGACGTTATTTTAATAGTTTGTGAAATAGTTCGTAAAAGTTTTGTTAATACAGGGTCTAGTTGGGCTTTTTTGTATATTTTTATCATTCGTCAAAATATAAATTAATTAAGAAAAACATCATGAAGAGAATTTTATTGCTTAGCTTGTCTACAATGCTCTTATTAAGCTCATGTAAATCAAACAAAGAATTTGCTGCGCTTGAAAACAAACAGAAAGAAACACAAGATTTACTAAATTCAGCAACCGTTAAATTGAATGCATGCTTATCAGATGAAGCAGCTGCTACAGCACGTGCCAATGCTCTTGAAGGACAGATTTCAGATTTGAGAAATTCTAACAACAGCTTAATTCAAAGCAACCAAGATTTAACAATGTTAACTGCCAAAGGCGCTGATAATGTTGAAAGAACTTTGGAAAGCATTAAAGAAAAAGATCTTAAAATAACACGTTTACAAGATGCTTTAAACAAAAAGGATAGTGTCACTCTTGCGCTTGTAACAAGTTTAAAACGTGAAGTTGGAATTAACGACCCGGATATTGAGATAAATGTTGAAAAAGGTGTTGTATTTATTTCTATTGCAGATAAATTATTATTTAAAAGCGGAAGCTATACGGTAACTTCTCAAGCCAAAGATGTATTATCTAAAGTTGCTACAGTTGTAAATGGAAAACCAGATTTTGAATGTATGGTAGAAGGTCATACTGATAGTAAATCATACCAAAAAGGTGTGTTACTTGACAACTGGGATTTAAGTGTTAAACGCTCAACTGCCATTGTAAGAGTTCTTGAAAGTTTGGATGTAAATCCAAATCGCTTAATTGCTGCTGGACGTAGTCATTATGTTCCTTTAGTAGACAATGATACCTCTGAAAACAGATCAAGAAACAGACGTACTCGTATTGTGATCATGCCAAAAATTGATCAATTCTACGATATGATAGAAAAAGAAATGAAAGATTTATCTACAGGAAACTAATCTCTCATAAAATATATAAAAAAGCTCAATCAATTGGTTGAGCTTTTTTTTTGAATTAACTTAGTTATGCGCTTTTCTGGGATTCAATAATTAAAAAAAGCCTGCTGTAACATGTACAGACAGGCTCAAATGACACAAGTCATATAATAATCTCGAACACGTCATATATCAGTTATACCGTCATTAAAACGACAAATTATAACTTTTATAGATATTCAAAACATTATTACAATAATCCCTACTCCAGTGACTTGGTCAAATTGTAATTCCAATTAATTCACTATTAAAATAAATTATTGAAGTTTTATTAATTTATTTTTTAAAAATTTAAACGAAAAGTCCTAGATAAATATTCAATGCAACAACAATTATTAAAATGGTTATAAACAGGGCTAAAACAATATGATTTATAAATTCTTTCTTCTTCATTCCTGAGATAATATGCGTTCCTTATTCTTCTCACTAGTTTCGAATTCAAGCTTTCTCGATTCAAAAACATCAAATATTGCTTGTTCAATACCATCATGCTCAATTTTACCAATAAACACCATTCTAATCATACTTTCACGATATGGAGTTCCTCTCGAAGAGGTAATATTTTGCCTCTTTAACTCTATAAATACAGACTGAATCCAATCCTTCTTTAAATGCTTTTGTAGTCTTTCTTTTTGGGACTTAGAAATCATATAAAATCTTATTTAATTATTGATATATTATTGATATATTTATGATGTATTTGCGATACACATATCTAAGATTAAAACTACCAATATATTAGCTATAATACTAATTTATTAGTAAATATTTTCTTATTAATTAGTAAAATAAATTACACATTGTCCAATTTTATGGAATTACCCGAAATTAATAAACGCATAAAAAAGCTCGTTGAAAAATACGCTCAAGACAATGCCTCAGAATTTTGTAGGATTGTTGACATAAAGCCTTCTTATAAATTGACCCGTTTATTTACGGTTGAAAACCGCAATGGTAAATATCCAGAACCCAGTTTGGATGTTGTTCGACAAATTTCGAGCAAACTCGATGTAGACCTTAATTACTTAGTTTTTGGAGAATCCAAATACGCTAAGAACATTATTAATGAAGAGCGCAATAAATATTTGACTAACGATGAGAAAATTAGTTTTATCATTAAACAAAATGTTGAAATTTTAGAGAATCTTAAAGATACTGAATAAAAATTTATTGAACTGAATTATATCTATAGCAGAGCATGGTATTCTTTGTAATTAAAAAATCTCTAAACCACCTTTTCCTTCTCTTACAACTACAGGTTCATCACCTGAAAAATCAATTATGGTCGAGGCCTCATTGTCGCCATAACCACCATTAATTACAAGATCTACTTTAGCGTTCCATTTTTCAAGAATCAATTCGGGGTCAGTTGTATACTCCAAAATTTCATCCTCATCATAAATGGACGTCGAAATAATTGGATTCCCCAAAAGTTTCACAATCTCCAATGCGATATTATTATTAGGAATACGAATCCCAACAGTTTTCTTTTTTTTGAAGGCACTCGGTAAGGATTTCGCTCCAGGGAGAATAAAAGTGTACGGTCCTGGTAATGCTCGTTTTAACACCTTAAAGGTAGAAGTATCAATTTGCTTTACATAGTCACTTAAATTGCTCAAATCATGACAAATAAATGAAAAATTAGCCTTTTCTAATTTCACGCCTTTTAGCCTAGCAACACGATCTAAAGCCTTAGAATTTGTGATATCACATCCCAATCCGTACACCGTATCTGTAGGATAGATAATTAAACCGCCTCGTTTTAAAACAGCGACCACCTTCTCTATCTCAGCGCGGTTGGGGTTTTCTTCATAAATTCTAACAAAATCTGCCATTATCCTATAATTTGAAGTTTTGCAAAGCGCAATAACAACTTTTTTATACCTCCGTTCTCAAAGTTTATTTCTGCTTTAATGTCGGCGCCCTTACCTTCTATTTTAAGCACCTCCCCTTTTCCAAAGCGCAGATGTTTCACAATATTACCAACAGTTAATTTACTGTCAAACAAATTGGTGTTGCCTCCAGTTTTTGCTACAGGTTTCAAATGTTTTGGTGCTGTTATTTTCACTGCTTCTGGTGCCGCCTTTTTCATTGCCTTTTTTTTGAATTCAGGCTGTTTAGCAGGTTTAAATCTTATTTTATTACCAGGAATCCTTATCGGCTTTTCTGGCATAATATCTCCAAAAATATCAGGATCTAACATGGGATTAAATGAACGCTCTTCAGGAGGTGTTAACACCTCTAAATATTGTTCATCAATTTCCTGAATAAAACGACTTGGTTCAGCATCTACTAATTTTCCCCAACGATATCGTGTTAAGGCATATGTTAAATAGGCTTGTTTTTCTGCACGTGTTAAAGCCACATAAAACAAACGACGTTCTTCTTCGAGTTCACTTCGAGTATTCATACTCATTGCACTAGGAAACAAATCTTCTTCTAAACCAACAATATAGACATAAGGAAACTCTAATCCTTTGGCTAAGTGAATGGTCATTAACGCAACATGATCTGCATCTCCTTTATCTGAATCAATATCTGTAGCGAGTGCAACATCTTCAAGAAACTCTGCTAAGGACCCCGTGGTATCAACAATTTCCTTTTGACTTTCCACGAAATCGTTCATACCATTAAGTAGCTCTTCAATATTCTCCATTTTGGCAACCCCTTCAGGAGTGCCATCTTTACCAAATTCTCTAACAATTCCTGTTACCTTAGCGACATGTTCTGCCAAATCAAAAACATTGGCAGTTTGGTTCATAACTTGAAAACTTTCAATCATCAATACAAAATCTTGTAGTTTTCCTCTGGTTCCTGAATTTATCTTAATATCGATTTGATCTAAATGTTGTAAGACTTCAAAAATAGAACGCTTATACCCATTTGCTGCCACCAATAATCTATCAATCGTGGTTTGGCCAATACCTCTGGCCGGGAAATTAATAACCCGTTTTAAGGCTTCTTCGTCAGCCGGATTTATAACCAATCGTAAATATGAAAGTACATCCTTAATTTCTTTACGCTGGTAGAACGACAATCCTCCATAAATCCTATAAGGAATATCTCTTTTTCTCAAAGCATCCTCAATAGCACGAGACTGTGAATTTGTTCTATACAATACTGCAAAATCACTATTTAACAGTTGGTTTTGCATTTTATTCTCAAAAATAGTACTCGCAACATAACGGCCTTCATCCCCGTCGTTTAAAGAACGATGTACTTTTATTTTTCCACCTTCATCATTTGCCGTCCAAACAATTTTCTCGAGTTTGGTTTGGTTTTTATCTATTATGGAATTAGCTGCGTTTACAATAGTTTTTGTCGATCGGTAATTTTGTTCCAATTTAAAAACTTTCACATTATCATAATCCTTTTGGAAATTCAATATGTTATTAATATTGGCACCACGAAAGGCATAAATACTTTGAGCATCATCACCTACAACACAAATATTCTGAAATTTATCCGATAAGGCTTTCACTATTAAATATTGTGAATGGTTGGTATCCTGATACTCATCAACCAAAATGTATCGAAACTTATTTTGATATTTTGCTAACACTTCAGGAAACCGGGTTAACAACTCATTAGTTTTCAATAGCAAATCGTCAAAATCCATGGCACCAGCCTTAAAACACCTATCGACATACTCTTTATAAATATCCCCTAAACGAGGACGTCTCGCCATAGTATCGGCTTCTTTTAATTCTGGATTTTGAAGATATGCTTTAACCGTAATCAGGTTATTTTTATAAGAAGAAATTCGAGAATGAATCTGCTTGTATTTATAAATATCTTTATCCAAATTCAATTCCTTAATAATTGAGGATATTAAGCGCTGAGAATCCTGAGAATCATAAATAGTAAAATTACTTGGGTAGCCAAGTTTACTAGATTCAATACGCAAGATTTTAGCAAAAACGGAATGAAAAGTTCCCATCCAAATATTTTTTGCTTCGCTAGCACCTACAATTGCAGCGATACGATCTTTCATTTCACGAGCCGCTTTATTAGTAAATGTCAAGGTTAAAATATTAAAAGCATCAACGCCTTTACTCATTAAATATGCAATCCTATAGGTAAGCACACGTGTTTTTCCTGAACCAGCTCCAGCAATCACGATCATTGCGCCCTCCTTTTGTAGTGTTGGCGCTAATTGCGCCTCATTCAACTGACTTAAATACTTCTCCAATTTAAATAATTTTAAAGCGTGAATTTAGCCATTGTTAGGCGTTTATTATAATGTATACATGAATAATTATAAACAATTCTCAATCTATATTTTGTTTCATGAAAATTTAAATATCTTTAAGGCAAAAATTTTATTTCCTATGAACAAATTATGCACACTACTTTGTGTCTTCCTATGCTTTAATGCATTATCAATCGCTCAAAACAGCCCTATTCAAGGTGAAATTGTTAAAGATTATGGGAAATTCTATGCCGTTGAAGATACCGATATAAAGACAGACACCACATCAGAGTTTAAAGTTATTTTTGATATAACGAAATCTTCAGAAGATAAAAGTGTACCAAACAAATATATTGCCACAGCCGCACGATTTTTAAATATGCATGCCAATGAAGGCATGAACAAAACACAACTCAAAGTAGCCATGACTATTCATGGAGGTGCTTGGCAAGATGTTTTAAATAACGAAACTTATAAAGAAAAATATGGAGTCAACAATCCCAATTTCGATCTAATCAATCAATTGACTAAAGCTGGAGTTGACATTATTATTTGTGGACAAACGGCGGGTGTTAGAGGAATTACTCATGAAAATGCGAACCCCAATGTAAAATTTGCGTTGTCAGCAATGACTGCCCTTTTACAATATCAAAATAATGGATATACATTTTTGAAACTATAAACTAAAGGCAATGAACATCAATGATGAGTCAATTATATGAAGGTTTTATTCTAGTCTAAATGAACTGCATTGCACTTAGTTGAATTAATAACTATACTAACCATAAATACAAACACATGAAAAAATTACTCCTAGGCATTATTATTTTATCCAGTTACGTTGGATTTTCACAACATGGTATGGACGCTGACATTGCTAAAATTGAAGATAAAGTCATTGAATGGCGACGTGATTTTCATCAAAATCCAGAGTTATCAAATAGAGAGTTTAAAACGGCCGAAAAAATTGCTGCACATCTAAGATCATTGGGACTAGACGTACAAACTGGTATTGCACATACTGGAGTTGTAGCGCTTTTAAAAGGAAATCACCCAGGTAAAGTATTAGCCTTAAGAGCTGATATTGATGCATTACCAGTTTCTGAAAGAGCAGATTTACCTTTTAAATCAAATGTAAAAACCAATTTTAATGGGGTTGACACAGGTGTAATGCATGCTTGCGGCCACGATACACATACTGCTATATTAATGGGAGTTGCTGAGATTTTATCTAAAAACAAAGATAAAATCCATGGTAGCATAAAGTTTATTTTTCAACCTGCAGAAGAAGGCGCTCCTGTTGGTGAAGAAGGTGGTGCGAAGTTAATGATTAAAGAAGGTGTATTAGAAAACCCTAGAGTAGATGCCATTTTCGGACTTCATATAGGTTCTAGTCAGCCAGTTGGTACCTTGGCTTATAAGCCAGGTGGGATGTTAGCTGCTGCACAACGTTTTGAAATTAATGTAAAAGGAAAACAAACACATGGTTCAATGCCATGGGGAGGAATTGACCCAATTATGGCAAGTGTAAAGATCATTGATGGTTTACAAACGCTCGTCAGCAGAGAAATGCCATTAACCAATGAAGCCGTGGTACTATCCATAGGAAAAATTGCAAGTGGTGTTAGAAATAATATCATTCCTGAATCCGCACAAATTATAGGGACACTTCGTACTTTAGATTATGGAATGCAAGAACACATGAACAAGAGAATGCGAGAAATGGTTCCTGCCATCGCTAAAGCCTATAGAGCAGAAGCAACAATAGATATTGCAGATGGTACATCCATTACTTTTAATCATGTCGAATTAACCGCACAAGTAGCACCATCACTAGAGAAAGCAGCTGGTAAAGACCGAGTTTTTGTTATTAATGCTATTACTGGAGCTGAAGATTTTTCTTTTTATCAAGAAAAAGTTCCTGGATTTTTCTTTTTTCTTGGCGGAATGACCCCTGGAACAACAGAAGCCTATCCACATCATACGCCTGATTTCTTTATTGATGAGGCTGGAATGCAATTAGGCGTGAAAACATTTATTCAAATGTCTTTAGATTATTTAAACAATTAACAATTTTATAGTGAACATTTTATCAAATATGCCCTGGTGGGTTTGGGTTTTAATTGTATTGCTAATTATTGCAATACGTGATGTCTTTTTTCAAAAAAAGCACACCATTAGTCATAACTACCCTATTATTGGGCATATTCGATATCTATTTGAAAGTATAGGTCCAGAAATTAGGCAGTATTTTGTTGCCAATAACAGAGAAGAGCTCCCTTTCAATAGGATAGAGCGTGGTTGGATCTATGCTTCGGCAAAAAAAGAAAACAATTACGAAGGCTTTGGTACCGATAGAGATATTTATGCACACCAACATATTTTTATAAACAATGCAATGATTCCTTATAAAATTGGAAAGGATCATCCAAATACCATCGATAATTGCTTTTTACCCTGTGCAAAAGTAATAGGAGCTTTCCATAAACGTAAAAATCCCTACCGGCCTGCATCGGTTATCAATGTGTCGGCAATGAGCTTTGGGTCGCTTTCTGCAAAAGCTATTGCCTCTTTAAACAACGGTATTAAAATTGCGGGAGCCTATCACAATACTGGTGAAGGGGGATTATCACCGTATCACAGTAATGGTGGTGATGTTATTTTTCATTTTGGCACTGGTTATTTCGGTGTTAGGGACGACCAAGGTAACTTTTCTATGGATAAACTAATTCAATTAGTAAATGATAATCCATTTATTAAAGCCATTGAAATTAAGTTATCACAAGGCGCAAAACCTGGAAAAGGAGGCGTGCTTCCTGCTGCTAAAATCTCAAAAGAAATTGCTAAAATTAGAGGTGTAGAAATTGGAAAAGATGTCCTATCTCCTCCCAATCATTCTGCATTTTCTAATGTTGTTGAAATGGTCGATTTCATTGAGCAAATTGCTGAAGCGACCGGACTTCCGGTAGGTATTAAAGCTGCAATAGGAAAACTAGAGCAATGGGAGGAATTAGCATCCATAATGAAATCAACTAATAAAGGACCAGACTTTATCACCGTAGATGGCGGTGAAGGTGGTACTGGAGCTGCACCTCCTAGTTTTGCAGATCATGTTTCATTACCTTGGGCTTATGGTTTTAGCGATTTATATAATTTGTTCAATGAAGAAAAACTCTCCGATAGAATCGTTTTTATTGCTAGCGGAAAGTTAGGATTTCCGGCGAAAGCGGCAATGGCGTTTGCCATGGGAGCCGATTGCATAAATGTAGCTCGTGAAGCGATGATGAGCATTGGTTGTATCCAAGCACAAGTTTGCCATACAAACCGCTGCCCAAGCGGGATAGCAACTCAAAATAAATGGTTACAAAATGGGATTAACGTGTCTCTAAAAGCCGAACGATTAGCGCAATACTTCAAAACGTTTAAAAAAGAACTGATTGAGATAACTCATGCCACCGGATATGAACATCCTTGTCAGTTTAAAATGAGTGATGTTGATGTTAATGTAGATGATCACTATTTATCCAAAAAATTAAATAAAACGCATGGTTATGATAAAACACCAGTACCATTTACCAGTATGCAAGCTCTAAAAGATTGTATATATTTGGGAGGAAAATGATAATTAAACAATTTCATGATTCGTTTACTCGTTATTTTTAGAAATTAAACTCGGAACTTAAATAAACATCTCATGATTAATAAAAACATATTTTATGGAGCTTGAAAAAATATTTGAAGTCTTTCTTTATGCAGTCCCTGCACTAGTCACTGGGATGATTGCTTATTATTTCTTCAAAGAACATCTTAAAAACGAAGATGGTAGACGACGGTTTTTACTACATAAGGATCTACAAGTAAACACAATGCCGCTACGTTTACAAGCATACGAGCGCATGGTGTTATTCCTAGAACGCATAACACCTTCAAAATTACTTATTAGAGTCAAGCCCACTAGTGATAACGAAAACGATTACGAATCTTTTCTCGTATCAAATATTGAACAAGAATTTGAACACAACTTATCACAGCAAATTTATATGAGTGATGAATGCTGGAATATTATTGTTGCAGCAAAAAATGCGACCATTCAACTCATTAGAAAAGCAGGATTGCTAGAAAAAACAGGCACTGCTAATAAACTTCGGGAAGTTATTCTTACTGAAATGATTGAAAAACTAGCCCCAAGTGACGCCGCATTGTCCTATATTAAAAAAGAAGTTAGCGAAATGTGGTAAGTTTTAGACCTTGTACTTTAACTGTACCAATTGGGATGTGATTTCTCAGTCACATTTTATTCAAAAAAAAGAATATGAATTGAGAATAGTAAAGTTCATGAGACTAAATTATACCATTTTTAAGCTCATTAGACTCGAAATCCTCATGTTTGTTTTTTGCATAATCAAAGCCCTCACGCCACCATTTTTGCATGAGCCGTTTGCTAAAAATCAATGAATTTTCGGTAAGTTTAGTAGGCGTATAATATAAATTAAGTGTCACTCCTTTATTTTTTGCAGCGAGCTTACCAATTGTAACATCATGTTTTTCTACTTGTTCTAGCAAATGTCCAAATAAGCTAATCATTAATGAAAATGGATTTTTTCCAAGGACCTTATTGCCAACCATGAGCTCAGATTCTAAAATGACTGCATCAATCACTGTGGCACCACGCTCTATGGCTTCTCGAATAGGCACCACACAGCCCAAACCACCATCTGCATACTCAAAACCATCAACCTCTGCCAAAGACATAAACGGAATATAATTGCACGAAATCCAGATCCAATTGCAAAATTCTTCATAAGTACAATCATTAACTGACTTATACTCTACTCTATTTTTTGATAAATTAGAAACTGTTACTACAACATCATGGCGTGTCGCCTTTATTTTTTCAAACTCCTCAATCGTGAAATTTCGTTTTATATTTCTTTTAAGGGACTTACTTTCCCCAAAGGTGCGTTTCATTTTAATAAACTGCCATAAAGAGTTTATAAAATTTATAGACACATATTCCCGGTTATCTTTTTTGCGCTGAACAAAAGGACTCACACTAAAGATATCTCGTTGCGTGACATTTGTAAACAGGTTATAAACCTTAGTAATTTCATTGGCAGCCAAGTGTGGTACTAATAAACTACCAGTAGAAGTCCCCAAAAACATATCATATTCCCTACCATTCTCTTCAATTAGATATTGTGCAACACCCCCAGCAAATGCGCCTTTACTACCTCCTCCTGAAATTACCAATGCCCTCATATTTTATTTTAAATAATTATGAAACCAAAATAGCAATTATAGTTGTCATTATGCCTAAAAGAATTATTTTAGTTTTATGAATTCTGTTATTTTACAAACTCCAATAGACTACCTGAAAGGTGTAGGTCCAAATCGCGCGGATTTACTCCGTAAAGAGCTGGGTATCCATACTTATCAGGACTTATTGAACCTCTTTCCAAATCGCTATCTGGATAGAACTAAGTATTATAAAATAAATAGTTTACAACGTAGTAATGCAGAAGTTCAGCTTATTGGGCAAATCACAAACTTCAAAGAAGTCTCACAAAAAAGAGGAAAACGACTAGTAGCGACTTTTCAGGATGAAACCGGAAGTATGGAATTGGTATGGTTTAGAGGTCAAAAATGGATAAAGGACAGCATAAAAATTAATAAACCTTATGTGATTTTCGGAAAAACGAATTTTTATAATGGAAAGTTCAGCATGCCTCACCCCGAAATGGAACTAAAGGAAGAACACCAAAAAAGTTTAAGATCGGTGATGCAAGCTGTTTATCCATCAACAGAAAAATTATCAAATCGAGGGATTACAAATCGTGTACTTAACAAAATAATGCAACAATTATTTTTGGAAACTAAGGGAAGATTTTCAGAAACTCTATCCAAAAAACAACTTCAAGACCTGCAATTAATATCAAAAAAAGAAGCCTTGTTTAATGTCCATTTTCCAAAGAATCAAGAGCTACTTTCTAAGGCTCAATTCCGATTAAAATTTGAAGAATTATTTTATATTCAATTGCAGTTAATTTTAAAGAATTTAATCCACAAATCAAAAGTCAAAGGATTTCCTTTTCCAATCGTAGGAGAGTATTTTAATACCTTTTTCAAATCACATTTACCTTTTAATTTGACACAAGCTCAAAAAAGAGTTATTAAAGAAATTCGTCAAGACTTAGGGAGTAATGCACAAATGAATCGTTTACTGCAAGGCGATGTGGGTTCAGGAAAAACCATAGTTGCGTTAATGTCAATGTTCATAGCACTTGACAACGGTTTTCAAGCTTGTTTAATGGCGCCGACTGAAATTTTGTCAGTCCAACACTTCAATGGATTAAAAGAATATTGTAATGAACTCAATATCAGCATTAAACTCCTTACTGGTTCAACTAAAACTTCAGAGAGGCGAAAAATACACGAATCTTTAGAAAATGGCGACTTAGACATCCTAATTGGAACACACGCTTTGTTAGAAGACAAGGTAAAATTTAAAAACTTAGGGCTCGCAATTATCGATGAGCAACACCGATTTGGAGTTGCACAAAGAAGTAAACTCTGGAAAAAAAACACGTCACCACCTCATATTTTGGTCATGACTGCGACCCCTATTCCACGAACTTTAGCGATGTCGGTATATGGTGATTTAGACATCTCAATTATTGATGAATTACCACCAGGAAGGAAGTCGATAAAAACGGTACATCGCTATGACAAAAATAGGCTTAATGTCTTCCGATTTATTCGCGACGAAATTGAAAAAGACCGGCAAATTTATATTGTCTATCCATTAATTCAAGAAAGCTCATCGATGGATTATAAAGACCTAATGGATGGCTATGAAAGTATAGTGAGAGAATTTCCATTACCCAAATATCAAATCTCAATTGTTCATGGCAAAATGAAAGCTGCGGATAAGGATTTTGAAATGCAACGGTTTATAAAAGGAGAAACACAAATTATGGTAGCTACAACGGTTATTGAAGTTGGTGTTAATGTTCCTAATGCCTCAGTGATGATTATTGAGAGTGCTGAACGATTTGGCCTCTCCCAACTGCACCAGTTAAGAGGTCGTGTAGGCCGAGGTGCTGAACAAAGTTATTGTATCCTCATGACCAGCCATAGACTGAGCAGCGATAGCAAAACACGACTAGAAACTATGGTTAGGACTAATGATGGCTTTGAAATAGCCGAGGTTGATCTCAAGCTTAGAGGCCCTGGTGATCTTATGGGCACACAACAGAGTGGTGTACTCAACCTTAAAATTGCCGATATTATTAAAGATAAGGACATATTAACACAGGCGAGACATCATGCGAAAGACACCCTTAAAAATGATCCATCACTCTCACTTGATAATAACAAAGTGATATTAGACACTTACAGGCAGCTCAGCAAGTACAAAAATATATGGAACTACATTAGTTAACAATTCGTGAGAATTTATATATAAATACCTTGTTTACAGTATTTTAACTATATTTACATAAGTCAGAATCCTCATAGCAAAACCACTAGGCAGTATTAGGGATAACCCTTAGTTATTGCATAAGAGCATCGAGGAAATAAAATTACTAGTGGGACTAAAAATCAATATTATGAAGGCTATAAATTTTCATTGGATTCGATTTTTACTAAAAAACTGGATTTTATTTAGTATTATATCGCTTCTCTATTCTTGCGAAACAGACACTAAAAACACCGTTACAGGCCCCGATCTCCCTCAGTTTAATCTAGACCTATTTGAACAAAATTTAATTGATTATGTCAACTGGAGCAACGACTCCCCTATTGGTTGGGCTTATGCCATTACTCAAAATGGTCAACTCGCCAAATCTGGTGCTTTTGGCAATGCTGTATCAGAGCCTGATGGCACTATGGCTGCTATGACTATTAATAAAGAAATCAATATCGCGAGTGTCACTAAGTTTTATACAGCTATTGTGGTTATGCAACTATTGGAAGAATTAAATTTAACGATTCACTCACTTATAGGACCCTATTTACCAGACTCCTGGAATCTCGGTCCAAATATGGACAGTATGACCTTTGCTCATTTATTACGACATGAATCTGGCCTTGATACCGGAAATACTGATTTTGATAATACCTTATCCTATGCCGGCATAAAGCAAGCTGTGAATGATGGCGTATCAATACCTCCTCCTGACCAAGCAGATTATGACAATATCAATTTTGCTATTTTTAGAATATTAATTCCGTCATTACAAAATAATTTACCCAATGCACCTCTTGCCAATCTAGATAGTGACCAAACGACACAAGGAGTATATAGAAGTTATATGCAAAAAGCGCTTTTTGATAAAATTAATTTATCAAATATCGATTTTACCGAAGAAAATAATAATCCAACACGATACTATAACATTAATGATATTTCTAATGCTATTTCTGGCACTAATTATGGGGACTGGGATCACATTGCTGGAGGCGGGGGGTATTATATGACTGTAATTGAAATGGCAGCCGTGAATGCCTTTTTTGAACATTCTAATCTCATTGTTTCAGATGAAGCCAGAACAATTATAAAGGAAAACTATTTGGGATTAGACTCCTATTTTAATGGAGATAGCCGTGAATTGCACGGAAAATACTATGGTAAAAACGGCAGTATTGCTAACAGCAGCGATGTCAATGTCGCCCAAGGTGTACTCACTCAAATACAAATGTTTCCAATCAACGGTATTGAAATTGTAGTGATGGTGAACACCCGCGCCGTAAATTATAAAACGGGCTTCGACGGGTTTTTACGATCTTCAATAAAAGACGCCTATAATGACGCTTATGAATAATATTTAAGTCATAATATATATTCAGGTTATCACTGGAATTAATTCAGTTTTCAATTTTATGTTCCCTTTACAGGCTCCATTAAATTGAGTTTCAATAAAAAAGCCCAACCTTTCGGCTGGGCTACAAAACAGTACATACTTGCCGTTTTTAATTGATATCTTCGCCTTTTTCAAGTTTATCGATATTTGCTTGCACCCTACCTTTACTCACAGCGTTTGGTGCATTATTCAAGGCCATTTTCAAGTGTTTTAGTGCCGATTTATAATTTCCAGCAGCCGAATAGCCTCTAGCCATTCCATAATGCACTGGCCAAGTGTCTTTATTATTCTTAACGTTTAATTTAAAAACTTCTATTGCTCTGTCTTTTAATCCCAAAGTAATAAGTTGTCTTCCATATTGATGCATCTCAAGTACAGTTGCTTGTGGTAAAAAGGCATCCATAGCATCAAGACCTTCTTGTTGACGCCCTAGTTTATTTAAAATTCCTGCTTTAATGGAAGTATTCGCAAAAGTTTGCTGACTAAAAAACTGACCTGCAATAGCATTATCAATCCAACCTAGAGCTTCGTTTAAATCACCACCATTGTTTGAAGCATAATTAGCAGCCTGTTCCCAAGTTTGACGACTAAAACCAGGTTGATCCTGCATTTTACGTCTGATATCAGCCAATACAATATTGGTAACGTCAAATTCTATTTTAAAAGGAATTTGTTTGGTTCCCCATTTTAGTGCTGCAGTAGCAGAAGTGGCATCGACATTAACAAAGTCGAAAGTCAGCAATTCAGTATGAGGAACTGTCGCTGTATTTACCTCAACTTTCAAAGCATCTTCAGATGGCTCATAGAAAAAACTTCCCCATGCAGTATGGTTCTTAGAAAAAATAACTGTCGCTTTATCATTTTCATGAATAACCATATGCAATCCATATTTCCCGGCTTTTAATGATTGGCCACCAATAGTAACATCACTGGTGAATTTAATTATGGTGTTTTCATTGGCTCCGGCACGCCATGGTGATTCTTTTGCTGTTCCAAAACCTAAATTATTCATACCATAAGGCACTAGCTTGCCCCAAATTTCGCGCCCATTTACACTAGGTCTCGAATAATCAATGTAAATTTTTGAAATCCCAACAGTTTGAGACACAGATGCTTTTTGACTGCCCTGAGGAGTGTTTAATTGCGCATTGATGTCAAGATTAACAAATAGCATTGCGACAAATAGTCCAATGTATTTGAGTTGGTTTAGTTGTTTCATAAGATTTTTTTATTTATTTGATTGTTATGCTTTTAAAGGTAGCTACTTAAAAAACGCACGGCTGTTAGCATATTGTTAATTAACATATGTTAAGAAATTGAAAAGCTTTGTGATTTTGTATAAAACAAATCTGAAGAGAAGATAAATAATCAATAGCATCACACGCATAACAGGCTTACAAATAACGAATTAAAACGACGATCTAGATGGTACGTCGTTAACATAAGCTTATACAGAAATAATCCATCATCACTAAATTCTTTATGCTGCAAATTTAATTTTGCCAATAAAGATAATAGTATTGACAATCAGAGCGAAGCAATACAATGCGTACACTAGGTATTTTTAAGTTTTTCAACTATTTTCGCTTATCTCATATTTTAAGAAATGGATATTGACAATCAATTATTATTCTTTTTTAGTGCTTTAGGCGCATTTAATGGATTGCTATTAAGCATCTACTTTTTCTTTTTTGTCAAGTCAAAACATATTTCAAATTATTTACTGGGTGGTTTATTGGCTGCACTAAGTATACGGATTGGGAAGTCAGTGTTTTTTTATTTCAATCCAGAATTATCAAAAATATACTTACAAATAGGACTGTCTGCCTGTTTCTTAATTGGTCCATTATTATATTTCTATATCAAATCAAAAACAACATCAAGCGATCAAAAACAAAAACTCTGGTCAATACAAATTATAGTATTAATCCTTTTTGTAATCGTCGTGGGGGTTTTATTCCCATATCCCGCGCACCAGGAGCTTTGGGGGAAAACCTTCATTAAAATTATTTATTATCAATGGTTACTTTGTATTATCATTACGGCATTTTTACTGAAAAATTCCTTTAAAAAGATATTCAACAAAACACAAATACTCAATCATAATGATACCTGGGTGTTAAGTGTGTTTTTAGGCGTATTATTTATTTGGGTTGCTTATTTCATAGCCTCTTACACCTCATATATAGTTGGTGCTTTTTCTTTTTCTTTTGTATTATACTTATCGGTTTTGCTCTTGTTTCATAAAAGCAGAAAATCTTCAAAAGCAGAAAATCAAGAGAAATATGCTAATCAGAAAATTTCAAAATCAGAAGCTGACCAATTATTCTCAAAAATCGATCTTCTTTTAGCTGAAAAGGAATTGTATAAAAACCCAAATTTAACACTTCCTCAATTGGCAAAAGAATTGAATATGCGCACACATTTATTGTCACAGTTTATCAATGATAATTTAGACAAGAACTTCTCACAATTCATAAATGAATATCGCATCACTGAAGCTAAGCGATTGTTAAAAGCAAACACAAGCCTAAAAATAGAGGTCATTGCTGAACAGTGCGGATTCAATTCTAATAGCACATTTTATACGGCTTTCAAGAAAATAACAAATACTACACCTTCCAAATATTCCAATATTAATTAAGCTTCCAAAATTTCCTGATGTATACTTTAGGAGTCCTAAGGTATAATTCTATAAACATTTATAGTGTAGACATTCCTAATATTGCTGAAATTTAAATTTCAAAACACACTATTATGAAACAACTATTGTACGCATTGTTATTTATGCTATCCAACCAAATACAATCCCAAACAGATAAGCAATTAATCCAATCTACTGTTCAAAATTACATTGATGGTACGGCTTATAACAATATCTCATTAATCAATAAAGCCTTTCACGATAGCACTAACCTTTATTTGGATGGCAAAGAAAATGATCTCAGAATTGTGCCTATTAAAGAATATATCTCATGGTTTAAAAACGGAACACCAGGGGAATTTAACGGGAGAATAGGCAGTATTTTATCAATTGATTATTTTGACAATCTCGCTTTCGCTAAAGCTGAAATATTGATACCAAAACGGAACCTACAATTTATAGATATGTTCCTTTTAAAAAAACTAAAAGGTCAGTGGCAAATTATCAGCAAATCTGCTGCTAGTAAACAAACCAATAAACAAGGAGGTCGTATATTATTTGTGGTCTCCAATGCACATTATTATGGTGATTCAAATCTCAAAACCGGCAATAGTTTCTCCGAAATTGTCAATGCATACGACACTTTTGCTGCTGCTGGTTATACTATCGATTTTGTGAGCCCGGAAGGTGGAGCTATTCCAATAGCATATATTGATACTTCAAATGATTTACAAAAAAAATATGTTTATGACAGAGATTTCATGTCGGCATTAGAACATACCAAAATACCGGCATCACTTCAAGCTAAAAACTACAAAGCCGTACATTATATAGGTGGTGGGAGTGCGTTATTCGGTGTTCCAGAAAACACTGAAATACACAAGCTTGTAATGGGTGTTTATGAAGATTACAACGGCATTATTTCTTCTGTATGTCATGGCACCGCCGGGATTGTACACCTTAAAACAAAAGACGGCAAATATTTGGTAGACGGTAAACGCATAAATGGCTATCCAGATGCTTATGAACGAACAGATGCACCTTACTTTAAAGAATTTCCATTTCAAATCACAAAGACGATAGAAGCACATGGTGGCAGCTTTAAATATTCACCGAGAAATACCCCACATATTGAGGTTGAGGGGAATATCATAACTGGACAAAATTACTTGTCATCAAAACTGGTAGCCGAAAAAATCATAGCTTTATTAAAAGACAAAAAATAATTCCTCATAAGTGTAACATTGTGCTCATAAAAAGACTCTATTATAGAAGTTATTTAAAATATTTTTGATACACATTATGAAAAAAACCTATCTCCTTTTTGTTCTTACATTACTAACAACTTTTATATACGGACAACAAATTAAATCTTATGATTTGGATGTCGCTATAGACGTTAAAACTAAAAAAGTTAAGGTTAAAGGCCTTATTAATATTGATTTTGAACAACAACCAAGTATCTCCACGACAATATGGAAAAACACGAAGTTTAATGACATTAGTGTAAATGGCATTCCAATGTCCTATACGTTTGAAACTGATAAGCCTACGCCCATCATTTTCATCGATGAAGGTCGAGGACTTATATTTTCTAATCCAAATAAGAACGTCGGCAATGTCCCTATTTATGTTGACTATGAAAGTGATATGAACGGCATAGAGCCTTCGGCAGAATTATTTACTGAAGATTGGATACAAATAGGGTTTTACAATGCCTGGTTTCCTGTGGATATAAAGAGTAGAAATGCAACCTCCAAACTCCGAATCTCAATTGACCCTACTTATAAAGTAAGTGGATCAGGAAAGATCACTAAAAAAGGCGATGTCTGGGAAATGACCCAGCCTTGGCCAGCTTATGACAATGTAATTATCGCTGCAAAAAATTTACAATCTAGTCAAGCCAAAAAAGGCAATGCAACTATCGAGACGGTGTACACTGATTTCCCGGAAGCCGATATCCAATCCATCATGAGCACGAGTCAAACGGTGCTAGACTATTTCGGGAAGATTTATCCCAAGCAGAATGAGGCTTATATTAAGTTTGTAGTCAAGCATTCGGCCAATGGTGGCGGCGGTTATAACCGTGCAAATTTCATCTCACTTCGCATAAACAATTATGGACTAAGTACTCAAAAAACGATTGCTCATGAAGTTGCACATTTTTGGGCTACAGGTGGCGATTCTACAACTTGGCAAGATTGGCTCAATGAATCTTTTGCTGAGTATAGCGCCTTATTATACGTAAGAGATAATATCAGTACTAAAACCTATACCGACTATATTGAAGCTTATAAAAAGAGTATTGTTGACGCACCAGCAATTTGGGGCTTTAATAGATCAAATAATGCCGCCTATACCGTACTTTATAAAAAAGGCGCGGTAATCCTTCATGAACTGGAATCTAAAATTGGTACAGATCAGATGTTTAAACTGCTGTATTTAAAACACACACAAGGCATTAAAAACACGACTGATTTCCTTGATTTACTAGAGCAGCAAACTTCAAAAAAAATCCGTAATTGGTTAGAAAACACCCTTAAATCATAATTAAAAAACACACTTAACACACTCTCATGAAAACAAATAAAACAGCATTTTTCATCCTTTTTTGTTTAACAGTTTCGACAACTTTTGCTCAGGATATAGTAACCCTTTATGGCCAAGTCACCGATAAAAACAACGAACCCGTGGACAGTGCCTCTGTATGGCTAAAAAACAAGATCAACAATCTGGATATTAACAATAAAAGAATCCTTTTTGACAATGCTTATGAAACCCTAACAGACAGTAATGGCAAGTTCTCCATAGCAGTGGAAAAAGGGACCTATTACTGTTTATATGCTATTAAAGAATCAGATTATGGAAAGACCAAACTGGAATACTGGGCCTGGAATCTCCCTATTTATGACGATTTGGAGATCAATCCTCAATACGACCGTATGGAAGTATATGGGATGAATGCTTCTGAGCCACAGACAGGGCCTTTTGATACATATCAAATTTATTTTCGCCCCATGAGTTTAACAAAGGCTTTAGCGCTACCTAAAGGCAAAATGGATATCATCGATATAGCCCCTAAAACAATTTCTAAAGAAGAACTCCGTGTTCAACTCAATGGTTATGATGCCGAAGTGGTCTCTATTAATAAAATTGATGAATATGCTAGAGGCACCATCATGTATGGATACCTTATCCAGATCAAAAAACCAAAGGAAGCTTATGCTCAAGACCATAGCAGTCAAGCCGCAAAGGGATATGATAAAATTAGCATCACCCTGAGCTCTAAAGAAACAAATGAAATGGGCAAAGGCGAGCATTTTGTTAAGCGGATTGGCAACTAATGACAACAAGTACATCAAACAAAAAAATACAATTAATGCCAATTTATAATGTATCAACCCTTCACCGATAGTCTTACTATGCTACAATGTGAAAATCACAAAAAATTAACCCAATGGGGAGTCATCCCTTTATTGGTTATTGATGTCTGGGAGCATGCCTACTAATTGAAATACAAAAACAAGAGAGCGGAATTTGTAGATACCATTCTTAAGATTATCAATTGGGATAATGTCGCTGAGCGATTTGTAAATGCAAAAAAAACTAAACAAATTGCAGTGTTTAAATTAAGTTTTCACGCAACCAAATTGTTTTTATTGCATCTAAGAGGAAACGGTTATTATGAAAAAATTGATTTTCATTTTACTATTACCGCTATGTTTTCAATCATGTAGTTCAAATGACAGTAGTTCAGGTGACATCGAAGTCATCGAAGAAGATTATTTGATTTTTGGCCATTATTACGGTATGTGTGGTGGTGATAGCTGTGTGGTCACCTATAAATTGACGGATGACAGTTTGTTTGAAGATGTCACCAAAGAATATTGGGGAACAGACTTCAATTTTATCCCAATGGAACAAGACAAATTTGAAACTGTAAAAGATCTCCTAGCTCATTTTCCTGTAAATTTATTAAATGAACATGAAGATTTTTTTGGTTGTCCAGACTGTGCTGATCAGGGTGGATTATTCATTGAATATTCGAAAAACGGAATAATTAAAAACTGTCGTCTTGATCAAACCAAAAATAATGTTCCAAGCTATCTACATCCCTTTATGGATAAAGTGAACGAAAAAATCAATCTGCTTTATAATTAATTTACTCACTGAGGAGCTCATTAACAAAAACATTAAATTCGGTTTTAAAACTTAGGTACTTATCTCCAGTGGCAGGCCCATTAAAGCCCGTGTGTATTTTTCGCACCTTGCCTTGTTTATCAATATAAATGGTCGTTGGGTAAGACAATACATGATTTAACATTGGTAGCTTTTCTTGTGCCTTTTGCTTACTATTTGTTCCATATTGCGCTAATAATATTGGGTAAGTGATCCCTACTCGATCCTTCATACGGGTTATGCGCTGCATAGCTTTGGCTTCGGTCTTGGCATTTTCAAAAGCCAAAGCGACAATCTCAATACCTTTACTTTTATTCGCTTCATAAAACTTTGAATAAAATTTACTTTCATCTAAGCAATTCGGACAATAAGATCCCATGGCTTGTACCAGTACCACTTTATTCTTAAAACGTTTATCTGTTAAGGATACCATATTTCCTTCCAAATCAGGAAATGAAAAAGAAAGCTTTTCAAAACCTTCTTTTAAAAAAGTCAAACTATCGGCATCAGGTAACTCGTAAGTGGCATTCCGCTTTGCAATGAAGGGTTCCTTAAAATGATTGCCAGAATAAAACATCCCGGTCATCGTAGAATCGGTAAGTGTCGCCTTGAATAAAAAGGCATGAGCGCCATCAAATGTAGATAACTGCATTTGATCTCCATCAACGACGCCTTCTAAAAAACGATAGTCCCCAGTGGTCGTTCTTATGGTACCATATACTAAATTATCAACTTGTTCAAAAACTCCTTTGGCGATATATCTATCGGCGTGGATATCCTCACTAAAAACCATTTCCCAGGAGCCATTCATATTATATGGAAGGCGTTCATTATTAAAATCAAATCGCTTATCATTATTGTATTCAGTATAAAAAGATACCGTCCTTTCCCTGCTTTCTTCAAAGAAGTTCCCTTTTAAATTATCCCCTTCAAAGGTTCCTGCAAAATAGGTTTCAAAATAGGGCATCATAATGAATACCGAATCATTTCTATAAACAATTTCATCCACTTCAATGGTTTCATCAGCATTGGTAATTACTAATTTATGACTGGTAAGGACTTCAAAATTAAATGGAAGTTTTTCATCATTCAAAACTTCAAAAACACCTATATAATCTCCAATTTTTAATTTCTTAATCGAAGTTTCATGAGTACATGAACTCATGACAATTGCAATTAATAGAAGAACTGATTTTTGCATAATTTTAAATTGATTTATAGATAATCGAATAAACAACAAAATACTTACAAAAAAAAATAAGTTCTATTTCGAGAACATTGAATCATTCTCATATTTTATGTAAGTATTTTATCGGCTTAAAAAAGTGTTTTGAAAGGGTCTTCATATTTGATTTTCATTGGTCTTCACTAATAAAAAATGAAAAAAATTATGTAGGTTTGCCACTTGATGTAAAAAGAAAATAATGAAGATATCATATAATTGGTTAAAGCAATTTATTAACATTGATTGGGATGCTGAAAAAACTGGCGAACTCCTTACTGACCTTGGGTTAGAAGTTGAAGGCATTGAGTCTTACCAATCAGTTAAAGGCGGCTTAGAAGGGATTGTTGTGGGCGAGGTATTAACTTGTGAACAACACCCCAATGCAGATCGATTAAAAGTGACTACTGTAAATATTGGTACCGATCAACCTTTAAAAATTGTTTGTGGAGCACCAAATGTTGCTGCTGGGCAAAAAGTTCCTGTCGCAACTATTGGAACGACATTATATACCGAAGATGGAGAGTCTTGGACTATAAAAAAAGGAAAAATACGAGGTGAGGAAAGTCATGGGATGATATGCGCTGAAGACGAACTTGGTTTAGGAAATTCTCACGATGGGATCATGGTATTGGATAAGAGCCTTAAAGTTGGAACGCTAGCTTCAACAATTTTTGATATTGAAAACGATCAAGTTTTTGAAATTGGTTTAACCCCAAACCGCTCCGATGCGATGAGTCATTATGGAACGGCGAGAGATTTAAAAGCAGGCTTGCTTCAAAATGATGTAAATGTAGAGCTCATCACTCCTATGGTGAGTGCTTTTCGTGTAGAAAACAGAATATTCAAGATTGATGTAGACGTAAAAAATAAAGCCTTAGCGCCACGTTATTGCGGCGTTAGTTTAACAGGACTTAAAGTTGGTGATTCTCCTGAGTGGTTACAACACCGTTTAAAAGCTATAGGAATTACACCTTTAAATAATATTGTAGACGCTACAAATTATGTGTTGCACGAACTCGGACAGCCATTACACGCCTTTGATGCTGCTAAAATTATAGGTCAGAAAGTTGAAGTTAAAACCCTTAAATCTGGAACTAAGTTTACAACTCTTGATGGTGTTGAACGTGAACTTCATGAAGATGATTTAATGATTTGTGATGGCGAAAAACCCATGTGTATTGCAGGAGTATTTGGTGGTCTTCATTCGGGAGTTACAGAAGGAACTACGAGTATCTTTCTTGAAAGCGCCTATTTCAACCCTGTAAGTATTCGTAAAACAGCGAAGCGTCATGGTTTAAATACGGATGCCTCATTTAGGTTTGAGCGTGGTATTGACCCTAATATTACCGAATATGCCCTTAAACGTGCAGCCTTATTAATTCAGGAAATTGCGGGTGGAGAAATTACCAGTGATATTAGCGATGCATATCCCGTAAAGATCGAAGATTTTCAAGTACGATTGAGTTTTGAGAATGCCGAAAACCTTATTGGTGAAGAAATTCCTAGAGAAATTATAAAACGTATTTTAACTTCACTCGAAATAAAAGTAAACAACGTAACCGAAACAGGATTAGGGTTAACAGTTCCTGCCTATAGAAATGATGTACAACGTGAAGCTGATGTCATTGAAGAGATCTTACGTGTGTATGGCTATAATAATATTAATACCACAGAAAAATTAAACGCTTCTATTTCAAATTCTTCTCGTTTTGAAGATCATAAGGTTCAAAATGTAGTGGGGAATCAATTGGTATCTCAGGGATTCTATGAAATCATGGCGAATTCATTAACGTCTCCAGACTATACCGCCTTAAGTGAGCAACTTAAAGAAGAGCACAATGTAGTCATGCTTAACCCTTTAAGTAACGATCTGTCGGCCCTTCGTCAGTCTATGTTATTCTCAGGGCTAGAAGCAATTGCTTACAATATCAACCGACGTCAAAGTGATTTGAAACTGTTTGAATTTGGAAAAACCTATCACGCATATGCTGAAAACCGAGAAGAATATAAGCACTTGACTTTATTGGTTACTGGAAATAAAAATGCAGAACGCTGGAATTCGGCGTCACAACCAAGTGATTTCTTTTATATTAAAGGATCCGTGACCTCAATTTTAGATCGTTTAGGAATTAATCGTTTAAAAGCAAGTCCTATAAAAAATGATATCTTTAGCGAAGGCCTTGTTTTAAGTCTTGGGAAAACAAAGCTTGTTGAGTTTGGTATCATTAAAAAGAAAGTATTGAAAGAATTTGGAATCTCTCAAGATGTATTATTCGCTGATTTCAATTGGGACAATGTCCTGGAAGTAGCAAAACGTAACTCTATTAAATTTAAGGACATCCCGAAATACCCTAAAGTACGTCGTGATTTTGCACTGTTATTAGATGAGAATGTTACTTTCGACGCGATCTATACCATTGCCAAACAAAGTGAAAAACAGCTTTTAAAAGATGTTAACTTATTTGATGTATATCAAGGTAAAAATTTACCAAAAGGAAAAAAGAGTTATGCTGTTAGTTTCACGATACAAGACGAACACAAAACATTAACGGATAAGCAAATTGATAAAATAATGAGTAAATTACAGTCCAGTTTCGAAAAACAATTAGGGGCTGAACTAAGATAAATCTATGCGAAATACTATACTATTTGTTGTATTTATTTTTACGCTTGGTCTTTCAAAAGCAAATGCACAACAATTACCCTTTAGTAAACCCAGTGATTCTGCCAGAACGGGGGAGTTATTGCGTTATGATTTAAAAACAGCATTTCATAGTATTAAACATTCCTTTACACGCCCTGCACATTGGAAACAAAAAGATTTCACGAAATTAGGTGCATTATTGATTGGTACAGTGGCATTATCGGCTATTGACGAAGACGCAAATACGTTTTTCAGAAGACAAGAACCTCGTGTCCCAGAAATCATTAAAGACTTTGGTTGGTATGTTGGGAATCCTCAAAACTATTTTGCAGCCAGTGCCGGGATTTATGGTTTTGGACTCTTTACTAGAAATGAGAAAATTAGAAAAACGGGGATTTTAATCATATCATCATCATTCACTACAGGCCTATTGCAAAGCATAGGAAAAAACGCCATTGGTAGAGCTCGTCCTTCAGCCAATATTGGAAGTACCTCTTTCGATCCATTTTCAAAAGCATCAAAATATCATTCGTTTCCATCTGGGCATACCGTACTTTCGATAACCATGGCACATTCTATTGCAAAACAATTTGACAATACATGGTCTAAAATAGGAATATATTCCCTAGGGTCTATTGCTCCGATATCGCGATTATTAGCTGGTGCACATTGGCTTACAGATGTCACATTCAGTGCTGCTCTTAGTATTATAGTAGTTGATGGAATCGATAAATTCTTATTCAATTCAAAGGCTTACGACTATCCTAAAAAAGAAAAATCAATCGCGTGGAACTTTACTTTTAGTCCAAATCAAGTTGGTGTGATTGGGACGTTTTAAGAACTAAAAACTAGATCTTGAAATTGAAATACCATATTTAGTTTTTAATTTTATTATAGGTTTTCATTAGCTCAATTACCTTATTAACGGGTAAGGCTTCAATGGTATGACCATTATGTCCTTTCGTAGTTTCAGCAGCAAATAAAGAATTTAAAATAGCCTCTTCGGTTGCTTCTATAGTCGCTAAGAATAATGGTGAGATCTCATCATTTCTCAAGACCTTATGCTCATTAAACAGGGATTTAGAGTTATTAGGAATTAAATTTTCTTTTGCTGTAGACAAGGCAATCACATAATCTCCACTCCCATTTGAAGCGATGCCGCCTGTTTTCGCTAATCCCATTATGGCTCGTTTTGCCATTCGTTCGAGGTTTCTAGAGCCTAAGGGCGCATCGGTAATCACGATCATCATACAAGACCCATCGGCATCATTTAAAATTTTATCTCTATAAGGGTACTTTTTTAATTCTTTTGCTATTGGAACGCCATTAATTTCAAGAACACCTCCAAAATTTGTTTGTACTAATACCCCAACAGTATATCCTCCTAAAGTTTCAGGAATTACCCGAGATGCTGTTCCAATCCCCCCTTTATATCCGAAACAAATAGTCCCTGTTCCAGCGCCTACATTCCCTTCTGAGACAACCCCTCTTTTTGCTTTTTTAATTGCATTTAGTACATGTGACTGTTTAACATGTCTCCCTCTTATATCATTCAGCCAACTATCATTGGTTTCACCAACTACCGAATTTACCGAATGCACTTCTTTATTTTCGGCTTGCTCCAAAGTATAACTTATCAATGCTTCGGATGCCGCTGGAACACTCAAGGTATTTGTTAACACAATTGGGGTTTCAATATTCCCCAATTCCTTTACCTGACTGTAACCTGCCAATTTCCCAAAGCCATTTCCAATATATATGGCTGCTGGAACTTTCAATTGATATATATTGTCTCCATGTGGTAAAATAGCGGTGACCCCTGTGCGGACACTATCTCCTTCAATAATCGTTTCTTGACCTACCAATACTCCAGTAACATCGGTAATTGCATTTAATGGTCCTGTTTTTAATACGCCAATTTCAATACCATAATCCCGAAGTCTTTTATTTTGAGAAAATCCGTGTAATACAGTCATAGTTAATATAAGGGTTAGAAGATTTTGTTTGTTCATCGCGATTCTGTTAGTGTAAAATATTTGCAAAAATCTTATATAATTAATTGTTCTCTACTTTTTTCCTTGATTTATCAATCATAGCTATTGCTCTATCAATAGTTTCCATTTTAGTTCTAAAAGAAAGTATCGCCATTCTAATCACAAACTTGCTTTTAATTTTCGTGGAACTCAAAAATATTTCACCATCATTATGGATTTCTTGCATGAGTTCATCATTAAAGTTGTTTTCATCGCCCTGTTTCAAAGGATACCAAAAATAGCTTACCGATAAATCAGGTTCTGGCCCTATTTCAAAACCAATCTTTACCAGTTCTTCTCTAAAATATTGAGTTAATAGCAATTTTTCTTCAAGACAGGCAATAAATGGTTCGGCACCATGTAATTGTAAAGGCAACCATAACCTTAAACTCCTGAACGGTTTTGTGAGTTCTGGAGAGACATCGGCTGGGTTAAATGGAATATTATCATCACCTGTAGCATCTTGCATATAACTCGCGCGATAATGATTTGAGTGATATACAGCTTCTTTATCTTTTACCAGTACTGCTCCCAATCCATAAGGTAAAAACAAGCCTTTATGTGGGTCAATCACTAAAGAATCGGCGAGTTCTATACCCTTAAATTTATCTTTCTTCCCTTCAGTTAAAATAAAGAATCCGCCATAAGCACCATCAATATGGTACCATAAATTGTGACTTGCTGCAAGCTCACCTATGGTTTGTAAAGGATCGACAGCACCAGTATCTGTAGTCCCTGCAGAAGCAATTACCAAAAACGGAAATAAGCCTTCTGCTTTATCCTTTTCAATTTTAGATTGTAAATCGTTAGTACTTATTCGTGAATATGAATCAAGTTCAACATGACGAATAATAACATCTTCTAATCCTATAATTCGAAGTGCTTTATTAATACAATGATGCACTTGTGGACTTACATAAATAACACTTTTTTCAATTTTAGCATTTTTTATGCCATGTTTATCACGTGCGGCAGTAAGTGCTATTAATGTCGCAATTGACCCCCCTGAAGTTAAGTTTCCAATCGCCGATTTAGGAAAGTTAAATATTGATTTCATCCAATTGAGTAATTCGTACTCAATAGCCACACCTCCTGGGCAAGAAAAATACATCCCTGTATATTCATTAGTTATATCTGCAAGATAATCGGCTAAGGCGGCTGTGTAAATACCACCTCCTGGGATATAACCCAAATGTCCCCCTGATGCTGCATTAATACCTTTAGTGGCGATTTCATCAGCATAGAGCTCTAAAATTTCGTCAATAGTCTTTTTCTGGTTAGTAATTGCAAAGACATTTGGCGCTTCGGGTTCACCAGAAAAGGCATTTACGCTATCAATGGTATTAATAAATTTATTGGTATAAGCATTGACTTTTTCAATATATGTGTTTCGTTCAGCTTCGCTTGGCTCCAGATTCTCAGAAATGGCTTGTAATGCAATAATTTGGTTTTTAAGATCGCTCACTTGGGTTGGTTTAGTTAGTTGACTTACAAAATTTCAATAAAAATCATTCCTCTACTGTAATTAAAAATCAGAAAGCAGACTAATTTCAAAATTGAATATTTAAAAATACGCAAATTTCATTTAGTTTTTTCGTATCTTTAAGAGACAACTTTAAACTACTTATTTATGGAAACACACTATTCAAAAATTTATTCTGGAAATTTCATCATTGTTCAACGCATGGCAAGTTTACTTGAAGCGATAGGTATTTCTCCTGTTATCAAAGATGAATCTGAATCTGGGCGTCTGGCAGGTTTTGGATCTTCAGCACAAGGCTTACAAGATTTATTTGTGCACAACGATGAACTGGATAAAGCAACACCTATTATTAAAAACGCTTTAGCTGAAATAGATCAATAAATCTGATAAGTTCGCATTAATTTCAAAATCTAAATCTAAAATTTAACAAAGAGATCTCAACACCATAGAGTGCTGAGTTTTTATTGCTATATACTTAAAATTAGTTTCTCTAGTTCTAGGCAAATACCTTCAATATTGATTAGTTTTTTTGTATCTTTAAGAGACAAACTTTAAACTGTTTAGTTATGGAAACACAATACACCAATATTTATACAGGAAGTTTTATCATTGCACAACGCATTCAGTCAAACCTTGAAGATGTTGGCATT